>OGHV01000347.1_pt1 | contig 33837 bp, 41 predicted proteins | sample 1571551 | NCBI WGS metagenome assembly OGHV01 (sample SAMEA2581960, study PRJEB24529) | metagenome | biome: Human gut stool | place: China | collected 2011 | reverse complement strand
CCATCCGTGAAGGCGGTCACACCGTCGGCGCCGGCGTCGTCGCCTCGATCATCGAGTAATGATCACTGAAGTCGGCGAGGTTTCAACTTCGCCGACTCCGACAGGGGTATAGCTCAATCGGCAGAGCGACGGTCTCCAAAACCGTAGGTTGAGGGTTCGATTCCTTCTGCCCCTGCCAAAATTCAAAAGCCAGGACGCGAGAGCGTTCTGGCTTTTGTTTGTCCGGAAGACGCGAAAAATCCTCGCCGAAACGGCAACATCGGCGCGCCGGAACGGATAAAATCACAAGTTATTTCCGAATTCCCAATCCTCATCCGGAGCGACCAGCTCCGGCATCAAGGAACCGTGATGAACAACCAAAACGTGGAAACCGTCACGACGAAGTCCGACGTGATTCTCGTGACGCTGGCCGTGCTCTCCGCGCTCGCCGGCGTGATCGCCTTCGCGCTGCTCACCGAACAGCCGCTCTCCGTGCGTCTCGGTGTGCTCGCCGGCGGCCTCGTGCTCGCCGTGTTGCTCGCCTGGCTCTCGCCCTCGGGCAAGCGTCTTCTTGCCTACGGCCGCCAGTCCTACGAGGAACTCCGTCGCGTCGTCTGGCCCACCAAGAAGGAAACGCTCAACACGACCGGCATGGTGATGGCCTTCGTCATCGTCATGGCCTTCTTCCTCTTCCTGGTGGACAAGATCATCGAATGGGGCCTCTACGACGTGCTCCTTCGTCTCTCCATCTAACCGCACCCTTCGGAGACTCACATGAGCGAGAACATGAAGTGGTACACGCTGCACGTGTACAGCTCGATGGAAAAGAGCGTCAAGAACGCTCTTGAAGAACGCATCGCGCGCAGCGATCTGCGTGAGAGCTTCGGTCAGGTGCTTCTTCCGATCGAACGCGTGCAGGAAGTGCGCAACGGCCGCAAGGTCACGAGCGAACGCCGCATGTACCCGGGCTACGTCTTCATCGAGATGGAGATGAACGACGCCACGTGGCATCTCGTCAACTCGACGCCGCGCGTGATCGAATTCCTCGGGAACAACAACCCCGTGGTGCTCTCCGACGCCGAAGTCGCCAACATCATGAACGCGGCCTCGATCTCCGCCGAGAAGCCCCGTCCCAAGATCGAGTTCGAAATCGGCGAACAGGTCCGCGTCAAGTCGGGCGCGTTCAAGGACTTTACGGGTCGCGTCGACGCCGTCGACTACGACAAGAGCCGCTTGAACGTCTACGTTTCGATCTTCGGCCGCGACACGCCGGTCGACCTCGCCTTCAACGAAGTCGAGAAGATTTAAAAAAAGCGGGACTTTCGCTTGCACGGCAATTTCCGTGCGTGTATAGTCGCGCTTCTTGATTCACCTCACTGGGGAGCCGAACACGCCGAAGCCCGGCGTCGGAAGCGCTTGAACCCAAAAAGGATTTTTACCAAATGGCTAAGAAAATCGTCGGCTTTATCAAGCTGCAGGTTCCTGCGGGTAAGGCCAATCCTTCGCCTCCCATCGGCCCGGCGCTCGGCCAGCGCGGTCTGAACATCATGGAGTTCTGCAAGGCCTTCAACGCCAAGACGCAGGGCATGGAAGCCGGTCTTCCGATCCCGGTCGTGATCACGGCGTACGCGGACAAGTCCTTCACGTTCATCATGAAGACCCCGCCCGCCACGATCCTGATCAAGAAGGCGGCGAAGATCCAGAAGGGCTCCGCCCGTCCGCACACCGACAAGGTGGGCAAGATCACCCGTGCGCAGGCTGAAGAAATCGCCAAGACGAAGGAACCCGATCTTACGGCTGCCGACCTTGACGCCGCCGTCCGCACGATCGCCGGTTCGGCTCGTTCGATGGGCATCATCGTGGAGGGTATGTAATGGCTAAGCTTACGAAGCGCATGCAGGCCCTCCAGGGCAAGGTTGAGGCCGGCAAGGTCTACCCCGCCCTCGACGCGCTCAACATCGTCAAGTCCGCCGCGACCGCCAAGTTCGACGAATCGATCGACGTGGCGATCCAGCTCGGCATCGACCCCCGCAAGTCCGACCAGGCCGTCCGCGGCGCCGTCGTGATGCCGGAAGGCACGGGCAAGACCGTTCGCGTCGCCGTGTTCACGCAGGGCGCCAACGCTGACGCCGCCCGTGAAGCCGGTGCCGACATCGTCGGTTTCGACGACCTCGCCGCCAAGGTCAAGGCCGGTGAACTCGACTTCGACGTCGTGATCGCCTCGCCCGACGCCATGCGCGTTGTCGGTCAGCTCGGTCAGATCCTCGGCCCGCGCGGCCTCATGCCGAACCCCAAGGTCGGCACGGTCACGCCGAACGTTGCTCAGGCCGTCAAGAACGCCAAGGCCGGTCAGGTCCAGTTCCGCGCCGACAAGGCTGGTATCATCCACGCCCCGATCGGCCGTGCTTCCTTCGAAGCCGAACGCCTGCAGAAGAACCTTGCTGCGCTCATCGAGCAGCTCAACAAGCTGAAGCCCGCCTCCGCCAAGGGTCAGTACCTCCGCAAGGTCGCTGTCTCCTCGACGATGGGCCTCGGCGTGCGTGTTGACGTCGGTTCCGTCAACAACGCCTGATTGTCTTAAGACAGTCCGTTTTTCAGGGGCGAACACTCCTGCGGCGGCACGCTCCTACCAGGGCGTGCCGTCGAACCCTCCCCTCGGGGAGGGATGTTCATTGAGGTCGTGAGGCCTCAAGGGCTTTGGGTGGCCCCGTCGTCCATGCGGACGGCAGGGCTGCTGTCAAAGACCGCTGGAGAGCGTTCCGTGGACGCTGGTGCGGGAAGCGCGCAATTAGTGCGGCGCCCGCGACCGAAGAACGCTTTTAATTGTCTTGTGCCTCCCGCATCGGGCCCACTTCCGGCGCCGCGGGGGAGACCGCCAAGATGTCCAGCGCAGACGGCAACCGAAGAGAAATTGCGTTGTGTTTTAAGCGTCCGGACCCGTCCGATGGGGCAGGGAAGGACGAAGATGAATTCAGCTCAAAAACTCCCAGGATGCCGGTTTTTTGCGAACCGGTGCGGTTCGTCCGATCCGTCGGATGAGCGGCACTATTTCTAGGAGCCAGACCATGGGTCTTAATCGTCAAGATAAGGCTGCTGTCATCGAGGAAGTCTCCGGCATCGTCGCCGCTTCTTCCGCGATCGTCATCGCCGAATACCGTGGGCTGAGCGTTGAGGCCGTCACGAAGCTCCGCGCGGATGCGCGCAAGAACAACGTGACGTTGCGTGTTGTCAAGAACACGTTGGTGCGTCGTGCCGTGGAAGGCACGGAGTTCGCCGGGCTTGCCGACCAGTTCGTCGGCCCGCTCGTCTATGCGTTCTCCGCCGACCCCGTCGCCGCCGCCAAGGTTCTCGTCAACTTCGCCAAGGACAACGACAAGCTCGTTATCAAGGGCGGTGCGATGGCCAACTTCGTCATGGACGTGGAAGCCGTCAAGAACCTCGCCTCGATGCCGAGCCGCGAAGAACTCCTTGCCAAGTTGATGGCCACGATGAACGAGCCGATCGCGAAGTTCGTCCGCACCATCAACGAAGTCCCGGCGCGCTTCGTGCGCACCGTGGCTGCCGTGCGCGATGCCAAGGATCAGGCCGCCTGATCCTAAACAACCAATCAATTCACACTACGTAAATCTGGAGTCACAAAATGGCCCTTACCAATGAAGAAATCCTCGAAGCGATCGCTTCCAAGACCGTCCTCGAAATCTCCGAACTCATCAAGATGATGGAAGAGAAGTTCGGTGTTTCCGCCGCTGCCGCCGCCGTCGCCGTTGCCGCCGCTCCTGCCGCCGGTGCCGCCGCTGCTGAAGAAAAGACCGAATTCGACGTCGTTCTCGAATCCGCCGGTTCGAACAAGATCGCCGTGATCAAGGTCGTCCGCGAACTCACGGGCCTCGGCCTCAAGGAAGCCAAGGACCTCGTCGAAGGCGCCCCGAAGACCGTCAAGGAAGCCATGCCCAAGGCTGACGCCGAAGCCACGGCCAAGAAGCTTGAAGAAGCCGGCGCCAAGGTCGTCCTCAAGTAATTCAACAATTCTTCCGAATTGGTTGAAATGCCCGGGTGAAGCGAGCGATAATAACCGACCGCTTTGCCCAGGCTCTCAAAGCCTCCGAAAGGAGGCTTTGATCTTGCCCCCGGCAGACGATTTCCTACCGGAGCCCAGATCAAAGCCGCCTTGATGAACGCGTTTTATACTCAATCAAGTCGTTGCAACCTCTGCCGCGCGGACTCAGTCCAAAAACTGAAGTGCCGAGCGGCTTTTCGGCGTCCATAGTTTCCGCGTTCCTCAGGTCCGCCGCCTCATCCCCTCGTGTCCTTGGTGCCCCTAGTGCCGAACGGAGTCTCCATGTCGTACTCGTTCACTGAAAAGAAGCGCATCCGGAAGAGCTTTGCCTCTCGTCCGAGCGTCCTTGAAGTGCCCTCCCTGCTCGAAACCCAGCTTCGCTCCTACGAAGACTTCCTGCAGGACAACGTGCCCCCTGCCGCACGGAACAAAGACGTCGGTCTGCAGGCCGCGTTCACCTCCATCTTCCCGATCCTGAGCAACAACGGCTACGCCTGCCTCAAGTTCGAGGACTACACCTTGGCCGAGCCGGAATTCGACGTCGCCGAGTGCCAGCTGCGCGGTCTCACCTACAGCAGCCGCCTGCGCGCGAAGATCCGCCTCGAGATTTACGACCGTGACGCCGCCGAACCCGGCACGATCAAGGAAATCCGCGAAAACGACGTGTACATGGGCGAAATCCCGCTCATGACGGAGAAGGGCTCCTTCATCGTCAACGGGACCGAGCGCGTCATCGTCAGCCAGCTGCACCGCTCCCCCGGCATCTTCTTCGAGCACGACAAGGGCAAGACGCACTCGTCCGGCAAGCTTCTCTTCTCCGCGCGCGTGATTCCGTACCGCGGCTCGTGGCTTGACTTCGAATTCGACGCGAAGGACATTCTCTACTTCCGCGTCGACCGTCGCCGCAAGATGCCCGGCACGATCCTCCTGAAGGCCCTGGGCTACACCGCCGAGGAAATCCTCGAGCGCTTCTTCGAATTCGACCGCTTCAGCCTGAAGCCCCTGGGCGCGACGCTCCCGTTCGTCCCCGAACGCATGAAGGGCCAGACGGTTTCGTTCGACATCGTCGACAACGAAGGCAAGATCATCGTGCCGCGCGACAAGCGCATCACGGCGAAGCACGTGCGCGACCTCGCCAAGGCCGGCATCACCGAAATTCCCGTTCCGGACGACTACATCCTCGGCCGCACGCTCGCGAAGACCATCGTCGACGAATCGACGGGTGAGATCATCGCGAACGCCAACGCCGAAATCACGGATGCGGTCCTCGCGGCGCTGCGCGGCGCGGGCGTCGCCGAAATCGAGACGCTCTTCACGAACGAGCTCGACCACGGCGCCTACATCTCGCAGACGCTCCGTCTCGACGACACGCCCGACCAGTTCGCGGCGCGCGTCTCGATCTACCGCATGATGCGTCCGGGCGAACCCCCCACGGAAGAAGCCGTGGAGGCGCTCTTCGACCGTCTCTTCTTCGATGCCGACGCGTACGATCTGTCGCGCGTGGGCCGCATGAAGGTCAACGCGCGCTTCGGCCGCGCCGAGCCCACGGGCCCGATGACCCTCACGAAGGAAGACATCGTCGACACGATGGCCATGCTCGTTGCGCTGCGCAACGGTCAGGATGAGGTCGAACTCATCGACGAAATGGGCGAAGTCCGCACCTGCGCCGTCAACGGCGTGGACGACATCGACCACCTCGGCAACCGTCGCGTCCGCTGCGTCGGCGAACTCGCCGAAAACCAGTTCCGCTCCGGCCTCGTGCGCGTTGAGCGAGCTGTGCGCGAACGCCTCAACCAGGCCGAAAGCGACGGTCTCACCCCGCAGGACCTCATCAACTCCAAGCCGATTTCGGCTGCGATCCGCGAGTTCTTCGGCTCGAGCCAGCTCTCGCAGTTCATGGACCAGACGAACCCGCTCTCCGAGATCACGCACAAGCGCCGCATCTCCGCGCTCGGCCCCGGCGGCCTGACGCGCGAACGCGCCGGCTTCGAAGTCCGTGACGTGCACTCCACGCACTACGGCCGCGTCTGCCCGATCGAAACGCCTGAAGGTCCGAACATCGGTCTGATCAACTCGCTCGCCCTCTATGCGCGCCTGAACGAGTACGGCTTCCTCGAGACGCCGTACCGCAAGGTCGTCGACGGCGTGGCGACCAACGAGATCCACTACCTCTCCGCGATCGAGGAAGGCAAGTACGTCATCGCTCAGGCCAACGCCGAGATGGACGAAACCGGCCGCCTCACGCAGGAACTCGTGAGCGCCCGCGACAACGGTGAAACGATCCTCGCCTCGCCCGACCGCATCCAGTACATGGACGTGGCGCCGTCGCAGATCGTCTCCTGCGCCGCGGCCCTCATTCCGTTCCTCGAACACGACGACGCGAACCGTGCCTTGATGGGCGCGAACATGCAGCGTCAGGGCGTGCCCTGCCTCCGTCCGGAAAAGCCCGTCGTCGGTACGGGCGTCGAGCGCACGGTGGCGGTCGACTCGAAGACCACGGTTCAGGCCCGCCGAGGCGGCGTCGTCGACTATGTCGACGCGAACCGCGTCGTCATCCGCGTGAACGACGATGAGAGCATCGCCGGCGAAACCGGCGTGGACATCTACAACCTGCAGAAGTTCACCCGCTCGAACCAGTCGACGAACATCAATCAGCGTCCGATCGTCGTCAAGGGCGACGTGGTCGCGAAGGGCGACGTCCTCGCCGACGGCGCTTCGACCGACACGGGCGAGCTCGCGCTCGGCCAGAACATGCTGATCGCGTTCATGCCGTGGAACGGCTACAACTACGAAGACTCGGTCTTGATCTCCGAGCGCGTGGTTGCGGACGACCGCTACACGTCGATCCACATCGAAGAGCTCAACGTCGTCTCCCGCGACACGAAGTTGGGGCCTGAGGAAATCACCCGCGACATCTCGAACCTCTCCGAGAACCAGCTCTCGCGCCTCGACGAATCCGGCATCGTGTACATCGGTGCGGAAGTCAAGGCCGGCGACGTTCTCGTGGGCAAGGTCACGCCGAAGGGTGAAACCCAGCTCACGCCGGAAGAAAAGCTCCTGCGCGTGATCTTCGGTGAGAAGGCTTCCGACGTGAAGGACACGTCGCTGCGCGTCCCCTCCGGCATGACCGGCACCGTGATCGACGTTCAGGTCTTCACGCGCGACGGCGTCAAGCGCGACAAGCGTGCCGAGAGCATCATCAACGAAGCGCTCAAGCAGTACCACCGCGACCTCGACGACCAGCTCCGCATCGTGGAGCGCGACGCCTTCGACCGTCTGCGCCGCCAGTTGGTCGGCCGCAAGGTCGTCGCGACGATGGCGCTCGAAGGTCTTGCGAAGGACCGCGTGCTCACGGCCGACGTGCTCGAACAGGTTCAGGGCTACGCGCTCCTCGACCTGCGCCTTGAGGACGAAGAAGGCATGCACTTCATCGAACTCACGCGCCAGACGATCGAACACACCCGCGAAGCCAACGCCGCGAAGTACAAGAACAAGTCCGAAAAGCTCACCCGCGGCGACGAACTCCCGCCGGGCGTGCTGAAGATGGTCAAGGTCTACATCGCCGAACGCCGCCGCCTGCAGCCCGGCGACAAGATGGCCGGCCGTCACGGGAACAAGGGCGTGGTCTCGAAGATCTGCCCGGTCGAAGACATGCCGTACATGGCCGACGGCCGTCCCGCGGACATCGTTCTCAATCCGCTCGGCGTGCCTTCGCGTATGAACATCGGCCAGGTGCTTGAAGTGCACCTCGGCTGGGCGGCGAAGGGCCTCGGCTGGCGCATCGAACAGATGTTGAAGACCGAGACCGTCCGCCAGATCCGCGAATTCCTCAACGAGGTCTACAACCGTACGGGCAAGACCGAGGATCTCGACAGCCTCACGGATGATGAAATCCTCGCGATGGCGAACAACCTCAAGAACGGCGTCCCGTTTGCGACCCCGGTCTTCGACGGCGCCACCGAAGAGCAGATCCGCATGATGCTCGACCTCGCGTTCCCGGACGACGAAGCCAAGCGCCTGGAGTTGACGCCCGCGAAGACGCAGGCGACGCTCTACGACGGCCGCACGGGCGAAGCGTTCGAACGTCCCGTCACGGTGGGCTACATGCACTACCTGAAGCTCCACCACTTGGTCGACGACAAGATGCATGCCCGCTCGACCGGCCCGTACTCGCTCGTCACGCAGCAGCCTTTGGGCGGCAAGGCCCAGTTCGGCGGCCAGCGTTTCGGCGAAATGGAAGTCTGGGCCCTCGAAGCCTACGGCGCGTCCTACGTGCTGCAGGAAATGCTGACCGTCAAGTCCGACGACGTGAACGGCCGTACGAAGGTCTACGAAAACCTCGTCAAGGGCGACCACAAGATTGAAGCCGGCATGCCCGAGTCCTTCAACGTGCTCGTCAAGGAAATCCGGTCGTTGGGTATCGACATCGACCTCGTGAAGAACTAAGAGGAAGCTTAAGCGATGAAAACTGCGCTTAATGACATTTTCAATCAGGTCCAGCAGGACGATCATTTCGATGCGATCCGCATCGGTCTTGCCAGCCCTGAGAAGATCCACTCCTGGTCCTACGGCGAAGTCAAGAAGCCGGAGACGATCAACTACCGTACCCAGAAGCCGGAGCGCGACGGTCTCTTCTGCGCGAAGATCTTCGGGCCGGTCAAGGACTACGAGTGCCTTTGCGGCAAGTACAAGCGTCTGAAGAACCGCGGCGTGATCTGCGAGAAGTGCGGCGTTGAAGTGACGCTCGCCAAGGTTCGCCGCGAACGCATGGGTCACATCGACCTGGCGAGCCCGGTCGCGCACATCTGGTTCCTGAAGAGCCTGCCGAGCCGTATGGGCATGGTGCTCGACATCCCGCTGCGCGACATCGAACGCGTCCTCTACTTCGAGGCCTACATCGTCGTCGACCCGGGTCTCTCCACGCTCGAGCGCGGCCAGCTCCTGACGGATGAGGAATTCATCCAGATGACGGCCGAATTCGGCGACGACTTCCGCGCCATGATGGGTGCGGAAGCCATCGGCGAACTTCTGCGCACGATCGACATCGACCGCGAAGTCGAAACGATCCGCGAAGAGCTCCGTGCGACGTCCTCTGAAGCGAAGATCAAGAAGTACGCCAAGCGCCTCAAGGTTCTCGAAGGCTTCCAGCGCTCGGGCATCAAGCCCGAATGGATGATCATGACGGTCCTGCCGGTGCTCCCGCCCGACCTGCGCCCGCTCGTGGCGTTGGACGGCGGCCGCTTCGCGACCTCGGACCTGAACGACCTCTACCGCCGCGTCATCAACCGAAACAACCGTCTGAAGCGCCTTCTCGAAATCAAGGCGCCGGACATCATCGTGCGCAACGAAAAGCGCATGCTGCAGGAAGCCGTGGACTCGCTCCTCGACAACGGCCGCCGCGGCAAGGCGATGACCGGGGCGAACAAGCGTCCGCTCAAGTCCTTGGCCGACATGATCAAGGGCAAGTCGGGCCGCTTCCGTCAGAACCTTCTCGGTAAGCGCGTCGACTACTCCGGCCGTTCCGTGATTACGGTCGGTCCGGAACTGCGTCTGCACCAGTGCGGTCTGCCGAAGCTGATGGCGCTTGAGCTCTTCAAGCCCTTCATCTACAACAAGCTCGTGCTGCGCGGTCTCGCGCCCACGCCGAAGGCCGCCAAGAAGATGGTGGAAAACCAGGAAGCGGTGGTCTGGGACATCCTCGAAGAGGTGATCTTCGAGCATCCCGTGATGCTGAACCGCGCTCCGACGTTGCACCGTCTCGGCATTCAGGCTTTTGAGCCCAAGCTCATCGAAGGCAAGGCCATCCAGCTCCACCCGCTCGTCTGCGCGGCGTTCAACGCCGACTTCGACGGTGACCAGATGGCCGTCCACGTTCCTCTGTCGCTCGAAGCCCAGCTCGAAGCCCGCAGCCTGATGATGGCTTCGAACAACGTGCTCTTCCCGGCGAACGGCGATCCGTCCATCGTGCCCTCTCAGGACATGGTGCTCGGTCTCTACTACGCCACCCGCGAGAAGATCAACGGCAAGGGCGAAGGCATGTTCTTCGCGGACGTCGCCGAAGTTCAGCGCGCCTGGGACAACAAGGTCGTCGAACTTCAGACGCGCTGCACGGTGCGCATCAAGGAATACGACCTCAACAAGGAAACCGGTGAGAAGACGCCGAAGATCGTCCGCTACGAGACGACCGTCGGCCGCGCGATCCTTTCCGAAATCCTTCCGGAAGGCATGAGCTTCAAGGAGCTCAACGTCACCCTGAAGAAGAAGGAAATCGGCCGCCTCATCAACCGCTGCTTCCGCCAGTGCGGTCTGCGTGCGACGGTGATGTTTGCCGACAAGCTCAAGGACAACGGCTATCGTCTGTCGACGCGCGCCGGCATCTCGATCTGCGTGGGCGACATGACCGTCCCGGCGCAGAAGGAACAGCTCGTGCGCGCCGCCGAACAGGAAGTGAAGGAAATCGAGGCGCAGTACACCTCGGGTCTCGTCACGCAGGGCGAACGCTACAACAAGGTCGTCGACATCTGGGGCCGCACGTCGGACCAGGTCGGCAAGGTGATGATGCAGGAGCTCTCGACCGAGCCCACGATCGACCGTCACGGCAAGAAGGTCCGTCAGGAATCCTTCAACTCCGTCTACATGATGGCCGACTCGGGTGCCCGAGGCTCCGCCGCGCAGATCCGTCAGTTGGCCGGCATGCGAGGCCTGATGGCGAAGCCGGACGGCTCGATCATCGAAACGCCGATTACCGCGAACTTCCGCGAAGGTCTGAACGTTCTGCAGTACTTCATCTCGACCCACGGTGCCCGTAAGGGTCTCGCGGACACGGCCTTGAAGACCGCGAACTCCGGCTACCTCACGCGCCGTCTCGTCGACGTCACGCAGGACTTGGTCGTGGTCGAAGACGATTGCGGCACGAAGAACGGCGTCGAAATGCGCGCCCTCGTCGAAGGCGGTGAAGTCATCCAGGCTCTGCGCGACCGCGTGTTGGGCCGCGTGACGGCCGAAGACGTGATCGACCCGGATTCGAACCAGGTCGTGATCGCCGCGGGCACGCTGATCGATGAAGACTGCTGCGATCTGATCGACGAACGCGGCATCGACATGGTCAAGGTGCGCACGCCGCTCACCTGCGAAACGCGCTACGGCCTCTGCGCCAAGTGCTACGGGCGCGACCTCGGCCGCGGCTCGCTCGTCAACGCGGGCGAATCCGTGGGCGTCATCGCCGCGCAGTCGATCGGCGAACCGGGCACGCAGCTCACGATGCGTACGTTCCACATCGGTGGTGCGGCGTCGCGTGCGGCGGTCGCCTCGAGCGTCGAAGCGAAGTCCGCGGGTACGGTGTCGTACTCGGCCGGCATGCGCTTCGTGAAGTCCGACAAGGGCGAACTCGTCGTGATTTCGCGTTCCGGCGAAATCGTCATCACGGATCACGGCCGCGAACGTGAGCGCCACAAGGTGCCCTACGGCGCGACGCTCCTCGTCAAGGTCGACCAGCCGATCAAGGCCGGTCAGCAGCTGGCGACGTGGGACCCGATGACCCGTCCGATCATTTCGGAATACGCCGGTACGATCAAGTTCGAGAACGTGATCGAGAACGTCACGGTGATGAACCAGGTCGACGAAGTGACGGGTCTTTCGAGCCTCGTCGTCATCGACCCGAAGAAGTCTTCCGCCAAGAGCGGCAAGGGTTCGAGCGCGGGCGTGCTCCGTCCGTTGGTCCACCTCCTCGACGAAAACGGCAACGAAGTCAAGATCCCGGGTACGGATCACGCCGTGACGATTCAGCTGCCGGTGGGCGCCTTCGTGGTCGTCCGCGACGGTCAGCAGATCGGCATGGGTGAGGTGCTCGCCCGCATCCCGACCGAATCCCAGAAGACCCGAGACATTACCGGCGGTCTGCCGCGCGTCGCGGAACTCTTCGAAGCCCGTTCCCCGAAGGACGCCGGCATGCTCGCCGAAGTCACGGGTACGGTCACGTTCGGCCGCGAAACGAAGGGCAAGCAGCGCCTGATCATCACGGACAGCGAAGGGAACACGTACGAAACCCTCATCAGCAAGGACAAGACCGTGCTCGTTCACGACGGCCAGGTCGTCCAGAAGGGTGAGGAAATCGTCGACGGTCCGGTCGATCCGCACGACATCCTGCGACTCCTCGGCATCGAAGAGCTCGCGCGCTACGTCGTCGACGAAGTCCAGGACGTGTACCGTCTGCAGGGCGTGAAGATCAACGACAAGCACATCGAAGTCATCGTCCGCCAGATGCTCCGCCGCGTTCAGATCGCCGATCCGGGCGACACGAACTTCATCATGGGCGAGCAGGTCGAACGCAGCGAGATGCTCGACGAAAACGATCGCGTGATCGCGCTCGGCAAGCGTCCCGCCACGTACGAAAACATCCTGCTCGGCATCACGAAGGCCTCGCTCTCGACGGACAGCTTCATCTCGGCCGCGTCCTTCCAGGAAACGACCCGAGTGCTCACCGAAGCCGCCATCATGGGCAAGCGCGACGAACTGCGCGGCCTGAAGGAAAACGTGATCGTCGGCCGCCTGATCCCGGCCGGTACCGGTCTCGCGTACCACAAGGCGCACCGCGCGAAGGAACTCGCGGAGAAGCTGGAACGCGTCACGCAGGAATTCGTTCCGCAGGACGTCGAACCCTTCGTCAATCCGGAGATCCCCGCCGAACCCGCTTCGGATCCGTTCTTCTTCACGACCTACCAGGCGCCTGAGGAAGAGGGCGGCGACAAGGCCTAAGCCCATCGTCCCGCCGACGGGGAGGTCCCCTGGATCTCCCCGCTGGAACCCGAAAGAACCGAACCGCCCGAGGGCTCGTCCCGCCGGGCGGTTCGTCATTTCCGCGCCCCTGATTTTTTCCGGGGCGCTTTCGCTTGACAGCGCCTTGACTTTTGGATGAAAATCACGTGTTTTCAAAGTCGCCCCTCTTTCTTCTGAGGTGCGGAACGCCCGCAAGTACTTGACAGTGCGGCGTTTTTCCTTTGAAAGCATGTTGAAACCGGCCCGGTTTTTCGGGCCTTTATTTGACGGACGTTTATGCCTACCATCAACCAGCTTGTTCGCAAGCCCCGCGAGCTCACGCACGACAAGAGCAAGAGCCCCGCGCTGAAGAACTGCCCGCAGAAGCGCGGCGTTTGCACCCGTGTGTACACGACGACCCCGAAGAAGCCGAACTCGGCTCTCCGTAAGGTCGCCAAGGTGCGTCTCACGAATGGCTTCGAAGTCATTTCCTACATCGGCGGTGAAGGCCACAACCTTCAGGAACACTCCGTGGTGCTCATCCGCGGCGGCCGTGTGAAGGACCTTCCTGGCGTTCGCTACCACATCGTTCGCGGTTCCCTCGACACCCAGGGCGTCAAGGACCGCAAGCAGGCCCGTTCCAAGTACGGTGCCAAGCGCCCGAAGGCCGCTTAATACCACTCGCGGTGACAAACCGTGGAGCAACGGTCCGATTCGCCGCCTGACGGTGAACGAACCGAGTAAGTCGCGATCCCTTTGGATCGCTTAGCAAAGAAAAAAATGCGCTGCGCCCAACATGAAAATAGTGGCCGCGCATTGACTGAAGACACGAAAGAGGAATTCAAATGCCCCGTCGTCGCGAAGTACCCAAGCGCGAAGTGCTGCCCGATCCGAAGTTCGGCAGCGTCGAAATCACCAAGTTCATCAACGTGATCATGCTCGATGGCAAGAAGGCCGTGGCCGAACGCATCGTCTACGGCGCCCTCGCGCAGATCGAAGAAAAGTCCGGCAAGAACGCGCTTGAAGTGTTCACCACCGCGCTCAACAACGTCCGTCCGCTGGTGGAAGTCAAGTCCCGCCGCGTCGGTGGTGCCAACTATCAGGTTCCGGTTGAAGTCCGCCCGGTCCGCCGCATGGCGCTTGCCATGCGCTGGCTGCGCGAATCCGCCAAGAAGCGTTCTGAAAAGTCCATGCCGCAGCGTCTCGCGGGGGAGCTCCTCGACGCGGCCGAAGGCCGTGGCGGCGCCATGAAGAAGCGTGACGAAGTCCATCGTATGGCTGAAGCCAACAAGGCCTTCTCGCACTTCCGCTTCTAACAGCTCATCCGCCCGCACAGAGACTTCAAACCCTCTGTGCGGCGTCCTAAAGAGGAACCTTAAATGGCTCGTCAAACCCCGATCTCGCGTTACCGCAACATCGGTATTTCCGCGCACATCGACGCGGGCAAGACCACCACGACCGAACGCATTCTGTTCTACACCGGCGTGAGCCACAAGCTCGGCGAAGTGCATGACGGCGCTGCCACCATGGACTGGATGGAACAGGAACAGGAACGCGGCATCACGATTACGTCGGCCGCGACCACCGCGTTCTGGCGCGGCATGGAAAACCAGTTCGAATCCCACCGCTTCAACATCATCGACACCCCGGGGCACGTCGACTTCACCGTCGAAGTCGAACGTTCCATGCGCGTGCTTGACGGCGCCTGCATGGTCTACTGCGCCGTGGGCGGCGTGCAGCCGCAGTCCGAAACCGTTTGGCGTCAGGCGAACAAGTACCGCGTTCCCCGTCTCGCGTTCGTCAACAAGATGGACCGTACGGGCGCCAACTTCTTCAAGGTCTACGACCAGATGAAGAAGCGCCTCCAGGCGAACCCGGTTCCCGTCGTCGTGCCGATCGGTGCCGAAGACACGTTCGAAGGCGTGGTCGACCTCATCAAGATGAAGGCGATCATCTGGGACGACAAGTCTCAGGGCATGAAGTTCGAATACAAGGACATCCCCGCCAACCTTCAGGCCACGGCCGAAGAATGGCGTGAAAAGATGGTCGAAAGCGCCGCTGAAGCCAGTGAAGAGCTCATGAACAAGTACCTCGAAGAGGGCGAGCTCTCCGAAGAGGACATCATCGCCGGTCTGCGCGCCCGCACGATCAACTGCGAAGTGCAGCCGATGCTCTGCGGCACCGCGTTCAAGAACAAGGGCGTGCAGCGCATGCTCGACGCGGTCGTGCAGTTCCTCCCCGCTCCGACGGACATTCCGCCGGTCGCCGGCTTCGACCTCGACGAAAAGGAAGCGACCCGCGAAGCTTCGGACGACGCTCCCTTCTCCGCGCTCGCCTTCAAGATCATGACCGACCCGTACGTGGGCCAGCTCACGTTCCTGCGCGTGTACTCCGGCGTTCTCAACTCCGGCGACACCGTGCTCAACTCGGTCAAGAACAAGAAGGAACGCATCGGTCGTCTTCTCCAGATGCACGCCAACGAACGTAAGGAAATCAAGTTCGTTGAGGCCGGCGACATCGCCGCCGCCGTGGGTCTGAAGGAAGTGACGACGGGCGACACGCTCTGCGCGCTCGACGCCCCGATCATCCTCGAACGCATGGAGTTCCCCGAGCCCGTGATCTCGCAGGCCGTCGAACCCAAGACCAAGGCCGACCAGGAAAAGATGGCGCTCGCCCTCAACCGTCTCGCTCAGGAAGACCCGTCCTTCCGCGTGCGCACCGACGAAGAATCCGGCCAGACCATCATCTCCGGCATGGGTGAGCTTCACCTTGAAATTCTCGTCGACCGCATGAAGCGCGAATTCAACGTCGAAGCGACCGTCGGCAAGCCCCAGGTGGCCTACCGCGAAACGATCCGCTCCGTCGTCGAAAACGCCGAATGCAAGTTCGCCAAGCAGTCGGGCGGCCGCGGCCAGTACGGTCACGTCGTGCTCAAGCTCGAACCGCTCGAACCCGGCCAGGGCTTCGAGTTCGTCGACGCCATCAAGGGCGGCGTGGTTCCGCGCGAATACATCCCGGCGGTCGAAAAGGGCGTCGAAGACACCCTCAAGGCCGGCGTGCTCGCGGGCTTCCCGGTTGTCGACGTGAAGGTCACGCTCCACTTCGGTTCGTACCACGAAGTCGACTCGAACGAAAACGCCTTCAAGATGGCCGCCTCGATGGCCTTCAAGGAAGGTATGCGCAAGGCCAACCCGGTTCTCCTCGAGCCGATCATGGCCGTCGAAGTCGAAACGCCTGAAGAAAAGATGGGCGACGTGATGGGCGACCTTTCGTCCCGCCGCGGCGTCATCCAGGGTATGGACGACCTCGTCGGCGGCGGCAAGAGCATCAAGGCCGAGGTTCCCCTCGCCGAAATGTTCGGCTACGCCACGCAGCTGCGCTCGCTCACGCAGGGCCGTGCGACGTACACGATGGAGTTCAAGCACTACGCCGAAGCTCCGCGCAACGTTGCCGAAGCCGTCATCGCCGACAAGGCCAAGTAATTCAAACCATTGAAACTATCAAGGACCAAAAATGGCCAAGGGTAAGTTTGAACGTACCAAGCCCCACGTCAACGTGGGCACCATCGGTCACGTGGACCACGGCAAGACCACGCTGACCGCCGCTATCACGACGATTCTGTCCTCGCACTTCGGCGGCGAAGCCAAGGCGTACGACCAGATCGACGCGGCTCCTGAAGAAAAGGCCCGTGGCATCACGATCAACACGGCGCACGTTGAATACGAAACCGCCAACCGCCACTACGCGCACGTCGACTGCCCGGGGCACGCCGACTACGTGAAGAACATGATTACGGGTGCCGCCCAGATGGACGGCGCGATCCTCGTCGTGTCCGCCGCTGACGGTCCGATGCCCCAGACGCGTGAGCACATCCTGCTCGCCCGCCAGGTCGGCGTCCCCTACATCATCGTCTTCCTGAACAAGTGCGACATGGTCGACGACGAAGAGCTCCTCGAGCTCGTCGAAATGGAAGTTCGTGAGCTCCTCTCGAACTACGACTTCCCGGGCGACGACATTCCCATCATCAAGGGCTCCGCGAAGATGGCCCTCGAAGGCGACAAGAGCCCGATCGGCGAACCCGCCATCCTCCAGCTCGCTGAAACGCTCGACAGCTACATCCCGACGCCGGAACGCGCCGTGGACCAGCCGTTCCTCATGCCGATCGAAGACGTGTTCTCGATCTCTGGCCGTGGTACGGTCGTGACGGGTCGTGTTGAACGCGGCGTGATCACGGTTGGCGACGAAATCGAAATCGTCGGCATCAAGCCCACGACGAAGACGACCTGCACGGGCGTCGAAATGTTCCGCAAGCTCCTCGATCAGGGTCAGGCCGGCGACAACGTCGGTATCCTCCTCCGTGGTACGAAGCGTGAAGACGTCGAACGCGGCCAGGTTCTCGCCAAGCCGGGTTCCATCACCCCCCACACCCACTTCAAGGGTGAGGTCTATGTCCTCACGAAGGAAGAAGGCGGCCGTCACACCCCGTTCTTCAAGGGCTATCGTCCGCAGTTCTACTTCCGTACGACGGACGTGACGGGCACGATCGAACTGCCGGAAGGCGTCGAAATGGTCATGCCCGGCGACAACATCCAGATGACCGTCAAGCTCATCTGCCCGATCGCCATGGAACAGGGCCTGCGCTTCGCCATCCGTGAAGGCGGTCACACCGTCGGCGCCGGCGTCGTCGCCTCGATCATCGAATAAAAAGGGGGTAACCCCACGCCGGTGAAAAATCCGGCGTTTCGACTTGATCGCTCGAGGGAGCGGAGTTTATACTCCGCTCCCTCTGTTCTTTTAAACAGTTCTTTTTACAGGAAACTCAAATGCAGTCTCAGCGCATCCGCATCCGCCTCAAGGCGTATGACTACAAGTTGATCGACCAGTCGGCCCTCGAGATCGTCGACACCGCCAAGCGCACCGGCGCCGTGGTTCGTGGTCCCGTTCCCCTGCCGACCCGCATCCAGCGCTTCGACATCCTCCGTTCGCCGCACGTCAACAAGACGTCGCGCGACCAGCTCGAAATCCGCACCCACCAGCGTCTCATGGACATCGTCGATCCGACCGACAAGACGGTCGACGCCCTGATGAAGCTCGATCTTCCCGCCGGTGTGGACGTCAAGATCAAGGTCCAGTAATCGACCTCAAGCTAAGCCGTTCAAATTTCCGCGCTTTTCAGTTGCGCGGGTGGTTTTGAGCGGCTAAAATCGCGCCTTTCTGTCCGGACTTGCGTTCGCAGGTCGAACCGAAGTCTCGGATTTTTTTGGAAAACGGTCCCGGCCAATCGCAGCCGGGGTGGAGAAAACAATGAGTGATAAGCTCGGCCTCGTCGGTCGCAAGATCGGCATGACGCGTATTTTCACGGAAGACGGCGTGTCCGTTCCCGTGACCGTGCTCGACGTGTCGAACAACCGTGTCACGATGGTGAAGACGGAAGAAACCGACGGCTACAATGCAATCCAAGTCGCGTTCGGCTCCATGAAGCCCTCGCGCGTGAGCAAGCCCCTTGCCGGCCACTTTGCCAAGGCCGGCGTCGAAGCGGGTTCGACGCTCAAAGAGTTCCATATCGATGCCGCTCAGGCCGCCGAGTTCAAGCCCGGCCAGGCCCTCTCGGCCGACATGTTCACGGAAGGCCAGAAGGTCGACGTGACCGGCACGACCATCGGTAAGGGTTTCGCCGGCGCCATCAAGCGCCACCACTTCTCGTCCAACCGCGCTTCGCACGGCAACTCCGTGACGACCCGTGCTCCCGGTTCCATCGGTAACCGTCAGGACCCGGGCCGCGTGTTCCCCGGCAAGCGCATGGCCGGCCATTTGGGCGACGTGCAGCGCACGACTCAGAACCTCGTGATCGCGCGTGTCGACGTTGAACGTCAGCTTCTGCTCGTTCGCGGTGCGGTCCCCGGCGCCAAGGGCGGCGAAGTCATCGTCCGTCCGGCGGTGAAGGCTTAATCGGAGCGAAACAATGGAACTCAATGTCCTGAACGAACAGGGTCAGACGGTCGCTGCCGCTGACGCCGTGTTCGGTCGTGAATACAACGAATCCCTGGTGCACCAGCTCGTGGTCGCCTACCAGGCCAACGCCCGTCTGGGCACGCGCGCTCAGCTCACCCGAGCCGACGTGCACCACTCGACGAAGAAGCCCTGGCGTCAGAAGGGTACGGGCCGCGCCCGTTCCGGCATGACCTCCTCGCCCGTGTGGCGTGGCGGCGGCCGTGCGTTCCCGAACTCGCCGCTTGAAAACTTCAGCCAGAAGCTCAACAAGAAGATGTACCGCGCCGCCATGGCGACCATCTACTCGAAGCTCGTCGCCGATGCCCGCCTCTCGGTCATCGAAACGATCAAGGCTGAACTCCCGAAGACCAAGGCTTTCGCGCAGCAGCTCAAGAGCCTCGGCCTCGAAGGCAAGCTCCTCATCGTCGTCGCTGAGGAAGAGCTCAATGAGAACCTCATCCTTGCTTCGCGCAACCTGAAGGAAGTGCTCGTGGTTCCGCCCCGCTACGCGGATCCGCTCTGCCTCATTTACTTCGACAAGGTTGTCGTGACCAAGGCTGCTGTCGCCCAGATTGAGGAGATGCTGGCATGAACCAGGAACGTCTTTACAAGGTGCTCGTCGGCCCCGTGATCTCTGAAAAGAGCACGATGCTTGCCGAAAAGCACAACCAGGTCTCGTTCGTCGTGGCTCCGACCGCGACCAAGACCGAAGTCAAGGCCGCCGTCGAACTGCTCTTCAAGGTGCAGGTCAGCGCGGTCCAGATCCTGAACCTGAAGGGCAAGCAGAAGCGCTTCGGCCGCTTCATGGGCAAGCGCAACGACGTCCGCAAGGCGATCGTCACGCTCCCGCAGGGTACTGAAATCAACTTCGCGCAAGAGGTGAAGTAATGGCTCTCGTCAAACTCAAGCCGACGTCCGCCGGTCGCCGTCACGCGGTGAAGGTCGTCAACAAGGAGCTCCACAAGGGCAAGCCCTGGGCCGCGTTGACGGAAAAGAAGAACCGTGGGTCCGGCCGCAACAACAACGGCCACATCACCTGCCGTCACAAGGGTGGCGGTTCGAAGCGCGCCTACCGCATCATCGACTTCAAGCGCAACAAGGACGGCATCCCCGCCCGCGTCGAGCGCATTGAGTACGATCCGAACCGTTCCGCGAACATCGCTCTCGTGCTCTACGCCGACGGCGAACGTCGCTACATCATCGCCCCGAAGGGCCTGACCGTCGGTCAGGAGATCATGAACGGCCAGGAAGCCCCGATCAAGGTCGGCAATACGCTCCCGCTGCGCAACATCCCCGTCGGTACGACCATTCACTGCATCGAGCTCCTCCCGAACAAGGGCGCTCAGATGGTCCGTGCTGCCGGCGCCTTCGCCCAGCTCGTCGCCCGTGAAGGCGAATACGCTCAGGTGCGTCTGCGCTCCGGCGAAGTCCGTCGCGTCCTCATCGAGTGCCGCGCGACGATCGGTACGGTCGGCAACGAAGAAAACTCCCTGCGTGAACTCGGCAAGGCCGGTGCCAAGCGTTGGCGCGGCATCCGCCCGACGGTTCGTGGCGTCGCCATGAACCCGGTCGATCACCCGCACGGTGGTGGTGAAGGCAAGACCGGTACCGGTCGCGCCCCCGTCACGCCTTGGGGCCAGCTCACCAAGGGTTATCGTACCCGCAACAGCAAGCGCACCGACTCGATGATCGTCTCGCGCCGTAACCGCAAGTAAGGGGGCCTAGGAATGTCTCGTTCTTTGAAGAAAGGCCCGTTTGTTGACGGGCACCTGATGAAGAAGGTTGAAGCCGCCCAGGCGAGCCGCGACAAGCGTCCGCTCAAGACCTGGTCGCGCCGTTCGACGATTCTTCCCGAATTCATCGGTCTGACCATCGCCGTTCACAACGGCCGTCAGCACGTGCCGGTGTACATCAATGAAAACATGGTCGGCCACAAGCTCGGCGAATTTGCGAACACTCGCACGTTCAAGGGCCACGCGGCCGGTGACAAGAAGGTGGGTAAGTAAATGGAAACTACTGCTATCGTCCGTGGTGTCCGCCTCTCGGCTCAGAAGGGCCGTTTGGTTGCTGACCTCGTTCGCGGCAAGCCCGTGGACAAGGCTCTCGCCATCCTCACCTTCACGCAGAAGCGTGCTGCGGTCATCATCAAGAAGGCGCTCGAGAGCGCCATCGCCAACGCCGAACACAACGACGGTGCCGACATCGACACCCTCGTCGTGACGAAGATTCACGTGGAGAAGGCTGCCACGCTGCGTCGTTTCGCCGCCCGCGCCAAGGGCCGCGGCACCCGCATCAACAAGCAGACGAGCCACATCTATATTTCTGTTGGCGAAGCGAAAGCCAAGTAAAGGTGTACCATGGGTCAGAAAATTAATCCCACCGGCTTCCGTCTTCCCGTGACGCGCAACTGGACGTCGCGCTGGTACGCGGTTGGCCGTGAATTCTCCCGCACGCTCGGTGAAGACCTCGCCGTGCGCAGCTTCCTTCTGAAGAAGCTCCGCAACGCCAGCGTCAGCCGCATCCTCATCGAACGTCCGGCGAACAACGCCCGCATCACGATCTTCTCGGCCCGTCCGGGCATCGTGATCGGCAAGCAGGGTGCCGACATCGAAGCGCTCAAGGCTGAAGTTCAGAAGATGATGGGCGTGCCCGTTCACGTCAACATCGAAGAAGTCCGCCGCCCCGAGCTCGACGCTCAGCTGATCGCCGACGGCATCACGCAGCAGCTCGAAAAGCGCGTCATGTTCCGCCGCGCCATGAAGCGCGCGATGCAGAACGCCATGCGTCTGGGCGCCCTCGGCGTCAAGATCATGTCGTCCGGCCGTTTGAACGGCGCCGACATCGCCCGCTCCGAGTGGTACCGCGAAGGCCGCGTGCCTCTGCACACCCTCCGTGCGAACATCGACTACGGCTTCTCCGAAGCGCACACGACGTACGGCGTCGTCGGCGTGAAGGTGTGGGTCTACAAGGGTGACAACTTCGGCCAGGCCGAAGCTGAAGAAGCTCAGGCTCCCCGTGAAGACCGTCGCGGCCGTCGCAACGACCGCAACGGCCGCCGCAACAACGGCCGTCGCAACGACATGAAGCAGGGTGCCTCGCGCAAGCCTGCCGCTAAGGACGGAGAATAACGATGCTGCAGCCTAATCGTCGCAAATACCGCAAGGACCAGAAGGGCCGCAACTACGGCCTCGCCACCCGAGGCGCCAACGTCTCGTTCGGCGAATTCGGTCTGAAGTCGCTCGAACGCGGCCGCATCACGGCCCGTCAGATCGAAGCTGCCCGACGCGCCATCACCCGCCACATCAAGCGTGGCGGCCGTGTGTGGATCCGCGTGTTCCCGGACAAGCCCATCTCCGAGAAGCCTGCCGAAGTCCGTATGGGTAACGGTAAGGGCAATCCGGAATACTGGGTCGCGCTGGTCCAGCCGGGCCGCGTGCTCTACGAGATGGACGGGGTCGACGAACAGCTCGCCCGCGAAGCCTTCGCGCTCGCCGCGGCCAAGCTGCCCGTGAAGACCACGTTCGTTGTCCGCCAGATCGGCATGTAAGGAGACGGACATGAACGCTAAGGAACTGCGCGCCAAGGATGAGGCCGCGCTCAAGCAGGAACTCAAGGACCTTCTCGAAACGGAATTCAAGCTCCGCATCCAGAAGTCCACGCAACAGCTGCAGAACACGGCCGCGATCCGCACGACCCGTCGTGACATCGCCCGCGTCCGCACGATCCTCACCGAGAAGGCGAACACGAAATGACTGAACAGACCAACGAAACGCTGACCCGCACCCTCCAGGGTACGGTCACGAGCAGCAAGATGCAGAAGACTGTCACGGTCCTCGTGGAACGCAAGGTCAAGCATCCGCTGTACGGCAAGTACGTCGTCAAGAGCAAGAAGTATCACGCTCATGACGAACTCGGCTGCAACGAAGGCGACAAGGTCGAAATCGCTGAATGCGCCCCGATCTCCAAGACGAAGTCCTGGACGGTCACCAAGGTGATCAGCAAGGCCGAAATCATCTAAGTGAAGCCTTGGGGCCGAACGCTAAAAAAGTTTGGCCCATCCGCTTGCACGACACCGATCACTCGGTTATAGTGGCAAGCCGTCGCCCGGAATGCCTGGTGGTGTTCCGGGCGATGCATTTCTAGGGTTGTGTTTGAGCCCGTTTCCCTCGGCCGCCCGGCCGGGTTTCGGATCGGTCTCGTAAGCGACCTTCCTCCCGAAACGGGACCAATACTATCCGCTAATGTGGAATAAGTTGGGATTTTTCAACAATGATTCAGATGCAAAGCCGACTGGACGTCGCCGATAACACCGGCGCGCGTTCGGTTATGTGTATCAAGGTGTTGGGCGGCTCCAAGCGCCGTTACGCCAACATCGGCGACGTCATCAAGGTGACGGTCAAGGAAGCGGCCCCGCGCGGTCGCGTGAAGAAGGGCGAAGTCTACAACGCGGTCGTCGTTCGCACGGCGCACGGCGTTCGCCGCCCCGACGGCTCGTCCATCAACTTCGATGGCAATGCCGCCGTTCTTCTCAACAACAAGCTGGAGCCCATCGGCACCCGTATCTTCGGGCCGGTTACGCGTGAACTGCGTACCGAGCAGTTCATGAAGATCGTGTCGCTTGCTCCCGAAGTGATCTAACTAAGGAGAAGCGATGCAGCGTATCCGTAAGGGTGACGAAGTCATCGTCATCGCTGGCCGCGACAAGGGCACGAAGGGCACCGTCCTCTCCCGCGTCGATGAACGCCACGTGATCGTCGAAGGCGTGAATATCGTCAAGAAGAATGTTCGTCCGAACCCCACCCTCGGCGTGACCGGCGGGATCATCGAAAAGTCGATGCCCATCGATCAGTCCAACCTGATGCTGGTCAACCCGGAAACGGGCAAGGGCGACCGCGTCGGCTTCAAGGAAGTCGACGGCAAGAAGGTCCGCGTGTTCAAGTCCAACGGTGCCGTCGTCGGCGCCAAGGCCTAAGTGAGGGCGACGATGTCTCGTTTTAATACTCTTTATCACGACACCATTGTCCCCGAACTGATGAAGAAGTTCGGCTACAAGACCGTCATGCAGGTCCCCCGCATCACCAAGATCACGCTCAACATGGGCGTTGGTGAAGCCGTCAACGACAAGAAGCTCGTCGACAATGCGCTCGCGGACATGACCAAGATCGCCGGTCAGAAGCCCGTCATCACGCGCACCCGCAAGGCCATCGCGAACTTCAAGATTCGCGAAAACATGCCGATCGGCTGCATGGTCACGCTCCGTGGCGAACGCATGTATGACTTCCTCGACCGCCTCGTCACCATCGCGTTCCCGCGCGTGCGTGACTTCCGTGGTGTCTCCGGCCGTGCTTTCGACGGTCGCGGCAACTACAACATCGGTCTGAAGGAACAGATCATCTTCCCGGAAATCGAGTACGACAAGATCGACGCGCTCCGCGGGATGAACATTTCGATTACCACGACGGCGAAGACGGACGAAGAAGCCAAGGCGCTTCTCGCCGGTTTCAACTTCCCGTTCCGCAACTGAGGCTGACGCAAATGGCAAAACTTGCTCTTATCAACCGCGAAGCCAAGCGTGCCGCTACGGTCGCGAAGTTCGCGGCCAAGCGCGCCGCCCTCAAGGCTATTATTAACGACGCTACCTGCTCGATGGAAGAACGTCTGGAAGCCCGCGCCAAGCTGCAGGCTCTCCCGCGCGACGCCTCCCCGGTCCGCCAGCGCAACCGCTGCGCGATCACCGGCCGTCCCCGCGGCACGTTCCGTAAGTTCGGTCTCTGCCGCGGCATGATTCGTGATGCCGCCATGCGCGGTGACATTCCCGGCCTTGTGAAGGCCAGCTGGTAAGCGAGGAGATTACGACAATGAGTATGAGTGATCCGATCGCCGACATGCTGACCCGCATCCGCAACGGTCAGATGGTCGAAAAGGCTGAAGTTGTGATGCCGTCCTCCAAGCTGAAGGTCGCCATCGCCAAGGTCCTCAAGGAAGAAGGCTACATCGAAGACTTCGCGGTTTCCGCCGAAAGCGGCAAGCCCGAACTTCGCGTCGCCCTCAAGTACTACGCCGGCCGCGCCGTCATCGAGCGCCTCGAACGCGTTTCGCGTCCCGGCCTGCGCATCTACAAGAACCATGCCTCGATCCCCCAGGTGATGAACGGTCTCGGCATCGCGATCGTTTCCACCCCGAAGGGTGTGATGACCGACCGCGCCGCGCGCGCTGCCGGCATCGGCGGCGAAGTTCTCTGCTACGTCGCCTAATCCAAGGAGTGTGAAATGAGTCGAATTGCCAAGATTCCCGTTTCCATCGCCAAGGGCGTGACCTACACCCTCACGGCTGAAAACATCACCGTGAAGGGCCCGGTCGGCGAGGTTTCCATGCACATCCTCCCGAAGGTCGCCATCAAGGAGGCCGAGGGTGCGCTTCACTTCGAACAGCTCGAAGAAAGCCGTGAAGCCAACGCGAACGTCGGCACGATGCGTGCCCTCGTCGCCGACATGGTGAAGGGCTGCTCCGTCGGTTTCGAAAAGAAGCTTCAGCTCGTCGGCGTGGGCTATCGTGCCCAGGCTCAGGGCGACAAGCTCAACCTGACGCTCGGTTTCTCCCACCCCGTCGTGCACCAGATGCCCGCCGGCGTGAAGGTCGAAACCCCGAGCCAGACCGAAATCGTGATCAAGGGCGCCGACAAGCAGAAGGTCGGTCAGACCGCCGCTGAAGTGCGCGCGTACCGTGCTCCCGAACCCTACAAGGGCAAGGGTGTCCGTTACGTCGACGAAGTCGTCGTGATCAAGGAAACCAAGAAGAAGTAAGCGGAGCGTTAGTGATGATCAACAAGAAACAAAGCCGCTTGCGCCGCGCGCGTGCCACGCGCGCCCGCATTCTGTTGCAGAAGGTCGATCGCCTGACGGTCCACCGCACCAATCTGCACATCTACGCCAGCATCATCTCGGCGGACAACAGCCGCACCATCGTTTCGGCCTCGACGGTCGAACCCGAAGTGCGCGCTCAGCTCGCGTCCGTGTCCGGCCGCGGCGGCAACGTTGCCGCCGCCAAGCTGGTCGGTGCTCGTCTTGCCGAGAAGGCCAAGGCTGCCGGTATCGAAACCTGCGCCTTCGACCGTTCCGGCTACCGTTACCACGGCCGTGTCGCCGCGCTCGCTGAAGCTGCGCGCGAAGCCGGCCTCAAGTTCTAAGGCAGGGGCTTATGGCTAAGGTTCAAGCTAAAAACGCGATCGACGAACAGGACGACGGCCTGCGCGAAAAGATGATCGCGGTCAACCGCGTCACCAAGGTCGTCAAGGGCGGCCGCATTCTCGCCTTCGCCGCGCTGACGGTCGTCGGCGACGGTGACGGTTCCGTCGGCATGGGTACGGGCAAGTCCCGCGAAGTGCCGCAGTCCGTCTCGAAGGCGATGGAACGTGCTCGTCACACGATGAAGCGCGTCCCGCTCAAGAACGGCACGCTGCATCACGCCGTGGAAGGCCGTCACGGTGCCTCCCGCGTCATCATGATGCCCGCGCCCGAAGGCACCGGCGTCATCGCCGGCGGCCCGATGCGCGCGGTGTGCGATGCCGTCGGCATCCGCAACGTCGTCGCCAAGGCCTACGGCTCGACGAATCCGTACAACCTCGTCCGCGCCACGCTCAACGCGCTCGACAACCTGCGCAGCCCGGCTGAAATCGCCGCCAAGCGCGGCAAGTCGGTCGAAGAGCTGCTCGCCTAATCAGGAGACCTGACCATGTCCGAAAAGAAGACCGTTAAGGTTACGCTGGTTAAGAGCCCCATCGGCACGAAGGCTGACCATCGCGCCACGCTGCTCGGTCTGGGCTTGAAGAAGCTCAACCAGACGCGCGAGCTCGAAGACACGCCGGCCGTGCGCGGCATGATCAACAAGGTTGCGTACCTCGTGCGCGCCGAATGATCGGAAGGAACAACGAAATGCGTTTGAACACGATCAAGCCCGCTGAGGGCTCGAAGCACGCCCGTCACCGCGTCGGCCGCGGTGTCGGCAGCGGCTGGGGCAAGACCGCCGGTCGCGGCCACAAGGGCCAGAAGTCGCGTGCTGGCGGCTTCCACAAGGTTGGTTTCGAAGGCGGCCAGATGCCGATGTATCGCCGCCTGCCGAAGCGCGGTTTCACGTCGCTCACCCGCAAGTTCTGCGAAGTGGTGCGTCTCTCGGATCTCCAGCGCCTTGGTGCCGATGAGATCGATCTCGGCGTGCTCGTCGCCGCCGGCGTCGTCTCCATCCACGCCCAGAGCGCCCGCGTGATTCTCTCCGGTGAAATCACCCGCAAGGTCACCCTTCGCGGCATCGCCGTCACCAAGGGCGCCCGCCAGGCCATCGAGGCCGCCGGTGGCGTCATTGCTGACTAAGACCCATCACCAGAGAGGACACCGACGTGGCGACCAGCCCCAGCAATAAGCAACAGTCGGGCCTCAACAAGTACGGCGACCTCAAGGGTCGCCTGCTCTTCCTGGCGCTCGCACTCGTTGTGTACCGTATCGGCGCTCATGTGCCGGTTCCGGGCATCGACCCCGACATGCTCAATCAGCTGTTCAATCAGCAGCAGGGCGGCATTCTCGGGCTGTTCAACATGTTCTCCGGTGGCGCGCTTTCGCGGTTCTCGGTCTTCGCGCTCGGCATCATGCCGTACATCTCTGCATCGATCATCATGCAGATGCTGTCCTACGTGCTGCCGTCGCTCGAAGCTTTGCGCAAGGAAGGCGAGTCCGGACGCCGGAAGATCACGCAGTACACCCGCTACGGGACGCTGCTGCTCGGGGTCTTCCAGGGGTTCGGCATCGCCGTCGCGCTCGAAACGCAGCCCGGTCTCGTGCTCGATCCCGGCTTCATGTTCCGGATCACCACGACGATCTCGCTGCTGACGGGCACGATGTTCCTCATGTGGCTCGGTGAGCAGATCACCGAGCGCGGTCTCGGCAACGGGATCTCGATCATCATCTTCGCCGGCATCGTGGCGGGGCTCCCCAACGGGGCGGGCGGTCTCTTCCAGCTCGTCCAGACGGGTGCCATCAGCCCGCTCTCGGCGATCTTCGTGATCGCGATCGTCCTCGCCGTCACCGCCTTCGTGGTGTTCGTGGAACGCGGCCAGCGCCGCATCACCGTGAACTACGCGAAGCGCCAGATCGGCAACAAGATCTACGGCGGGCAGAGTTCCTACCTGCCTCTGAAGATGAACATGTCGGGCGTCATTCCCCCGATCTTCGCTTCGTCGCTGATCTTGTTCCCGGCGACCCTGGCCGGCTGGTTCACCAGCGGGGACTCCACCCGCTGGCTGCGCGACCTCGCCGCCTCGCTCTCGCCGGGTCAGCCGCTCTACACGCTGCTCTACGCCGCGCTCATCGTCTTCTTCGCCTACTTCTACACGGCGTTGGTCTTCAACCCGAAGGAAACGGCGGAGAACCTGAAGAAGGGCGGGGCGTTCATCCCGGGCATCCGTCCGGGCGAGCAGACCGCGCGCTACATCGACCGCGTGCTCCTTCGCTTGACGTTGGGCGGCGCTGTCTATCTGGTGTTCGTCTGCTTGGTGCCTGAGTTCCTGAACCTTCGCTTCAACGTGCCGTTCTACTTCGGGGGCACTTCGCTCCTGATCGCGGTGGTTGTGACGATGGACTTCATGAGCCAGGTCCAGGCCTACATGATGACCCACCAGTACGAAAGCCTCCTTCGCAAGTCGAGCTTCCGTGGTCTGACCCAGAAGTAAGGGTCACCGGCCCAGCAAAAAACGAGACGCCCGGTCCGAGAGGACCGGGCGTTTTGTCCATAAAAATCCCGCCCATATCAGTTGCAAGCGCGGCGAAAAGACTTTATGATTCGTCGTTTCCTGCCATGTGGGCATTGTTTATCGTGCTCAGAAGAGCACGTGGAGATGAGAATGAAGGTTAACGCTTCTGTCAAGAAGATGTGCCGCAAGTGCAAGATCATCAAGCGCAAGGGTGTTGTGCGCGTGATCTGCGCCGACCCGCGTCACAAGCAGCGTCAAGGCTAATGAGGTAACACAGAATGGCTCGTATCGCCGGTATTAACATTCCGCCGCAGCAGCACGCCGAGATCGGTCTCACCGCCATTTATGGCATCGGCCGTTCCCGCGCTCGCGCGATCCTCGATCAGTGCGGCATCGAATATTCCAAGAAGATCAAGGATCTCACGGACGCCGAACTCGAAAAGATTCGTGAAGGCGTGAACCAGTTCACGGTCGAAGGCGACCTCCGCCGTGAAATCCAGCTCTCGATCAAGCGCTTGATCGACCTGGGCACGTATCGTGGCATGCGTCACCGCCGCGGCCTTCCCTGCCGTGGTCAGCGCACCCGCACCAACGCCCGCACCCGCAAGGGCCCCCGTAAGGCCGGTGTGGCGCTCAAGAAGTAAAGAAGGATTACTATGGCTGGCAACAACAAGCAGGCCGCTCAGCGTGGCCGCAAGAAGGTGAAGAAGGTCGTCACGGAAGGCATCGCCCACGTGCACGCTTCCTTCAACAACACGATCATCACGATCACCGACCGCCAGGGCAACGCGATCGCCGCGTCCTCGTCCGGCGCGCAGGGTTTCAAGGGCTCGCGCAAGTCCACGCCGTTCGCCGCGCAGGTCGCTGCGGACGTCGCCGGCAAGGCCGCCCTCGAATACGGCCTGAAGAACGTCGAAGTCCGCATCTGGGGCCCCGGTCCCGGCCGCGAATCTTCCGTCCGCGCCCTGAACGCCCTCGGCATCCGCGTGACCTCGATCCAGGACGTGACGCCCGTTCCGCACAACGGTGTTCGTCCCTCGAAGCGTCGCCGCGTCTAAGGCACATCCACACAACAGAATTTTTATCCCGTGTCCGTATGCATTCACTGAGGCACGCGGACTGAATGCGGAGCGATCCGCAGGATAAGAGAGGCATTTTTAAATGGCACGATATCTCGGTCCTAAGCTCAAGCTTTCGCGTCGCGAAGGCATTGATCTTAATTTGAAGAGCGCCCGTCGTTCGTTTGAGTCCAAGGTCAAGGACGTCGGTTCCAAGCCGGGCCAGCACGGTAAGATTTCCGGAGCCCGCATGTCCGACTACGGCAACCAGATGCGCGAAGCGCAGAAGGTCAAGCGCATGTACGGCGTGCTCGAACGTCAGTTCCGTCGTTACTTCGCCGAAGCCGCCCGTCTGCGCGGCAACACCGGCGAAAAGCTCTTCCAGCTCCTTGAGAGCCGTCTCGACAACGTCGTCTACCGCATGGGCTTCGGCTCGACGCGCGCGGAATCCCGCCAGCTCGTCAGCCACGGCGCCATCCTCGTCAACGGCAAGAAGGTGAACATTCCTTCCTACGCCGTCAAGGCCGGGGACGTCATCTCCGTGCGCGAAAAGGCCCAGAAGCAGGTCCGCATCGCCGAGTCGCTCGAACTCGCGCAGCAGAACGGCTTCCCGGCCTGGGTTGAAGTTGAAGCGAAGAAGTTTGAAGGCACGTTCAAGAACGTTCCGGCCCGCGACGAAGTCGCTCCGGAAATCAACGAAGCCCTCATCATCGAACGCTACTCGCGCTAATTGCCCCAGGGCGGCGTGAACGCCGCCCGAAGGCGATGCACACAGACAGGAAAACGAATTGCGGCCGCAGACCCTGCGGCCGCAATTTTTCGATCCCTCTGCACCGCAAAGTCTTCTTTTTGCTGAAAGAACGCTTTGCCGTGCACTACAATGGCGGATGCTTCGGCGTCCGCAGCCTGGGTGCCGATTCACCATTCTCCGCAACGTCAGCCTTATCGGTGTAACGAGCCGAGGGTATTGATAGGAAAACAAATGGCCAATACCGCTTTGATGAAGCCCACGCAGGTCGAGGTCAACCTCGATCCCGCCAACCCCAACCGTGCCGTCGTCACGCTCGAACCGTTTGAGCGCGGCTACGGCCACACCCTCGGGAATGCGCTCCGCCGCATTCTTCTGAGCTCCATGGTCGGCTACGCCCCCACGGAAGCCCAGATCACCGGGATCGTTCATGAGTACTCCCAGATCGACGGCGTCCTCGAAGACGTGGTCGACATCCTCCTGAACCTCAAGGGCGTGGTCTTCAAGCTCGAAGGCCGCGACGAAGTGACCCTCATCCTCCGCAAGGAAGGCGTGGGCACGGTCACCGCCGCCGACTTCGACCTCCCGCACGACGTCACCATCCTCAACCCCGGCCACACGATCGCCCACCTCTCGGGCGGCCGCCTCGAAATGCAGGTCAAGGTTGAAAAGGGCCGCGGCTACCAGCCGGGCGACGTCCGCGCGTTCCGCGACGACTACTCGAAGACGATCGGCCGCATCATCATGGATGCGTCCTTCTCGCCGATCCTTCGCGTCGCCTACGCCGTCTCCGCCGCGCGCGTCGCGCAGCGCACCGACCTCGACAAGCTCGAGATCACGATCGAAACGAACGGCGCCGTCGGTCCCGAAGAAGCGATCCGCGAATCGGTCCGCATCCTCCAGGACCAGCTCTCCGTCTTCGGTGCGATCCACACGGAACCCGTCGCCGTCAAGCCCGAGGAAGTCGCGCCCCCGCCGCTCGATCCGATCCTCACCCGTCCGGTCGACGACCTCGAACTCACGGTCCGTTCCGCGAACTGCCTGAAGGCCGAATCGATCTACTACATCGGCGACCTGATCCAGCGCACGGAAAACGAGCTCCTCAAGACGCCGAACCTCGGCCGCAAGTCCCTGAACGAAATCAAGGAAACGCTCGCGGCGCACGGCCTCACCCTCGGGAGCAAGCTCGAAAACTGGCCGCCCGCCGAAATCCAGGGCCTCGCCGCCGCCGGCCCCGGCGGTCTCCGTCAGGACCTCATGGGCTCGCTCACCTCGTGTCTTCCCGTCGGCCTCACGGCCGGGCTGAAGAAGCTCTGATAGGGTGACGAAGAAAAACCCCGTTCGGGGTTGAAAGCGAAGGGCGCGGTCTGTTAAGATCGCGCCTTTCTCATGGGCGTCACCCGACCGCCCGCGCCGAGCGTTCGGTGCGGGATAGAAGACAACGGGGCGTCCGTCGGAAAGGGCTTTTCCGCCCGACATTTTTCAAGACTAACGAACAAGGAATTCACCATGCGTCACCGTCACGGTCTCCGCAAGCTCAACCGCACGAGCGCCCACCGCCTCGCCATGCTCCGCAACATGATGTGCTCGCTCATCAAGCACGAAGCCATCAAGACCACGCTCCCGAAGGCCAAGGAACTCCGCCGCGTCGTCGAACCGATGATCACGCTCGCGAAGGAACCCACCGTCGCCAACAAGCGCCTCGCCTTCAACCGTCTGCGTGACCGCGAAGTCGTCGTCAAGCTCTTCGACGAAATCGGCCCGCGCTTTGCGAACCGTCAGGGCGGCTACACCCGCATCCTGAAGATGGGCTTCCGCGTCGGCGACAACGCCCCGATGGCCTACATGGAACTCACGGAACGCGCCGCCGAACAGGCCGAAACCGTTGAAGCCAAGGAAGAATAATCCTCTCAAGGATTGACTTCTCCGAAGAGCCCGCCCTCAACCGGCGGGCTTTTTGTTGGCCGGAGATTCCGCAGCCGCCCCGCCGCGTCTGCCGAACCTCAGGGCGTCGTCGTATGATTGACGCTCGTCTTTCCCGCAACCCCCATACCGGAGGCACCCTCATGGATTCGATCCGCATCGACAAGTGGCTTTGGGCCGCGCGCTTCTTCAAGACGCGCTCGGTCGCGCAGGAAGCCGTGGGCCTGGGGCGCGTCCTTCTGGGCGGCGCACGCGTCAAGGCCTCGCGCGACGTGAAGGTGGGGGACAAGTTGGAGATCCGTCGCGGCGACGAGGTGTTCACGGTCTACGTGGAAGGCTTGTCGTCCACCCGCGGGCCCGCCCCCGTCGCGCAGAAGCTCTACCGGGAAACCGACGAGAGCCGCGCCGCGCGTGAGGCGCAGGCCGCGCGCCGGAAGATGGCGCCGGAACCCGCGATGACGATCCGCGGGGGCCGACCCACGAAGGCCGAGGGGCGCGCGCTCAGGCGCGCCACGTCGTGGGACGACGAGGGGTTCGAGGGGGATTTCGACTGGGAGGACTGATGCCGCTCCCAAGGCCCTCAGGAAGCGCTCAGGAGGCCCCGGGAGGCTCATGGAGGCTCCCGGAGAGCACCCCAAGCAAAAGCGCCTTCATCCCGCTGTGGGGACGAAGGCGCTTTCCTTATGCGTGACCGGTGGGTCGCCGGGGCTTAGTAGTTGTAGCCCTCACGGATCCAACGGGCGACGTCCAAAGCGCAGTACGTGAGGATGCCGTCCGCGCCCGCGCGCTTGAAGGCGACCATCGTTTCGTACGTGATCTTCTTTTCGTCGATCGCGCCGGCGGCCGCGGCGAACTTGATCATCGCGTATTCGCCCGAGACGTGGTAGGCGAAGGTCGGGGCCTTGAATTCCTGCTTGACGCGCCAGAGGACGTCGAGGTACGGCACGCCCGGCTTCACCATCACCATGTCGGCGCCTTCGGCGAGGTCCAAGCCCACTTCCCAGAGGGCTTCGTTGGTGTTCGCGGGGTCCTGCTGGTAAACCGCCTTGTTGGAGCGCCCGAGGTTCCCCGCCGAACCCACCGCGTCGCGGAAGGGACCGTAGTAGGAGGACGCGTACTTGGCGGAGTAGGCCATGATGCGCGTGTGGATGAAGCCTTCCTTTTCAAGGCGGTCGCGGATGATGCCGATGCGCCCGTCCATCATGTCGGAGGGGGCGACGACGTCGGCGCCGGCGCGCACCTGCGCCAGGACCTGCTCCACCAGGACTTCGATCGTTTCGTCGTTGAGGATGTAGCCCGTCTCGTCGATCAGACCGTCCTGACCGTGCGTCGTGTAGGGGTCGAGCGCGACGTCGCACATGACGCCCAGCTGCGGGTAGGCGGCCTTCAAGGCCTTCACGGCACGCGGAATGAGACCGTCGGGGTTCGCGGCTTCGCGGCCGTCCGGGGTCTTCAGGTCGTCTTCGATATGGGGGAAGAGCGCCAGCATCGGGATCCCGAGCTCGACGCATTCGCCCGCGACCTTGAGGAGTTCGTCGATCGTGAGGCGGTCCACGCCCGGCATCGTCGGGATCGGGTCGCGGCGGGC
>OGHV01000345.1_pt1 | contig 33907 bp, 25 predicted proteins | sample 1571551 | NCBI WGS metagenome assembly OGHV01 (sample SAMEA2581960, study PRJEB24529) | metagenome | biome: Human gut stool | place: China | collected 2011 | reverse complement strand
GAGGACGTTTAGACGCAAGAAGGACGCTGAAGAGCTTAGTTGCGGATTTGAGGTTATTCTAAATAAAGTTCTACATTATGAAAGAAAAAATTTTGAGATTTAGTTGGATTTTTGTGCTATTCGCCACAATTGGTTTATGGTCTTGTGATGAATCTTCTGACGACGGAGCTAAATCAATTGATTCACCAAAGATTGTTCAGAGCGAAGAAATTTTGGACAACCCTATTACATTGAGTTTTTCATGGGAGTCAGTGAGCAATGCAGCAAAGTACATGTATCAGCTTGCAGAAGTCAACGACTCAACAAATAAGGTAATAGTATCTGGCACTACTGAAGATTTGAGCGTTGAGATTGCCAGCACAGACGAGGCAGAATTGATGTATTCTAAAGAATATGTTTTCACACTGAAAGCTGTTTCAGCTGACGGCTCACTTATGTCAGAACCTGCAGAAGTGCATGTAACGACTAGCGGTGGAGCCATTGCACTTTCTATAGAGAACCTGACTTACCGCTCAGCAGTCCTTAAGTGTACACCGGTCGACAAGAATATGCTGTACCAATATGCTCAGATTCCTGTAGAGACATATACTGCTTATGATTCTGACATGGCATTTATTGAAGATTATGATTTTGGCTATTACAAAGCTATGTCTGCCGCTATGCCGTGGATCAAATGGTATGAGGCCATGGAAGCAGGTTCTGTAAAAGGCGATGACTCTTATGAAACACGTATGTTGAAACCGGGTCAAACATATATGCTGTATGCTTACGGAGTAGAATTCAATAGTGATGATACAGAAAATCCGGTAAGTGTGGTTACTCCTTTGATAAAGAACATCTTCACTACACCAAAATGGAAGGCAACCAGCAACTGTACGTTCGATGCAAAAATCGAAGGACAGGACGTAGTTGTATATCAACCTGGTGAAACTTATGTAAACGTTAAGGTTGAAGTAACTCCATCTGACAACAATATGCGCTATTATGTAGCATTTGTTGACAAGAAGACCCTTGAGGAAACTTACAAAGGCGATTTCTACGACTTCATCTTTGATGTAATTTTGTCAGAAGAACAATATGGCGGTGAATACTTTGACTGGGCAACCACCAGCATGCTGTCCTCTGGTAAGGCCGTATTGGATTCAAAAGATTTCGGTTGGAGACTGTATGGTTCAACAGACTACAAGTTGATGGTTTGCGGTGTTGACAACAACGGTTTGGTCGTTACAGAAGCTGCAACACTTGATTTCACAACTATTGCAGAGTCATCAACAGCTAAAAAGACTTCATTGTTTGCAAAGGAGTTTATGCATAAAAAAATGAACCAGGCTACGCAGGATAGAAAATAAAATATCTTACGAATAAGAAATCAGTATGAAAAAATTATATTTTCTGCTATTATGCCTTGGTGCATTCTTGTTTCTCGGATCGTGTTCCGAGGAAGAAGGAAATTCATTGCCAGACATAGTGCTCAACACTCCAACGGACAGCATCGTATTGCCGGCAACGAAGAATACCAAGACACAGATAGATTTTGAAGCCGGCTCTACTTGGAACGCAGAGACTGACGTTGATTGGGTCACAGTTTCGCCTAAATCTGGTAATGCAGGCAAACGGACCATATCCTTGATAACCAAAGAAGCCAACAATACAGGTTTGGACCGCTCAGGAACGTTGACTCTGACTGGTGCTGACGGCAATTCCATCAAAATAGCCTTTACACAGACCACATCTGAGGTATTGCTGCTGAAGAAGTCTGAATTTGACGTACCTTGCGAAGGACAAGACATCTCACTGGAATTTGCCACGAATGTTGAGGGAAAATTCAAGCTGATGGTCTATTCTGACGTGTCGAAATGGATTGTCCCAAATAACGATAAAAATACACGTGCCCTGGTGGAAGATGCTTTCCACATACGCGTATTGCCAAACAACACTCGTGACGTACGTGAGGCAACTTTCCAGATTTATGTTGTCGACGCAGAAAACACCGACCTCGTACTGATGGAATCTGAAAAGATATACATCAGACAAGAAGGTGAAGAGGTGCAGACTTCATCGGACTATTCAGCCGACAAACAGGTAAAACGTTTGCTGACACACACAAAGGGCAATGGAGTCCCTATTGTAATTATGGGCGACGGCTTCGTTGACAAGGAAATAGCCGAAGGTTATTACGATCAGGTTATGAACCAATCCATGGAGAACCTCTTCAGTGAAGAACCTTTGAACTCACTGCGCGAGTACTTCGATGTGTGGTCTGTAACAGCCGTATCAAAGAACAATGCCTTCGGTGACGGTTTCAGCACTGCTTTTGAGTCAGTCCTTGCAGGCAACGGAAGCTCCGAAATTACAGGAAATGCAGATAAAGTGATGGAGTATCTGTCGGCTGTGGATGAGCTGAAAGATATTACCAAGGTTGAAAAGACTTTGGCAGTAGTAGTGCTCAACACAAGCGTCTATGCCGGAACAACGTCAATAGGCTACAAGCTGAACGGCGATAATATGAGCGAGTTTGCCATCGGCTACTGTCCGGTTATAGAAGAAATAAACAGCGACCTGTTCAGAAGAGTGCTTTGCCATGAATGCATCGGACATGGTCTTACAAAACTGCTGGATGAGTATTCATATGAAAACATGGGCGAAATTCCTGTTTATCTTGTAAACGAGTATCGCAAATTCCAGTCTTACGGCTGGGCCATGAACGTAGATTTCACCGGCGATCCGAATAAAGTTGTTTGGAAACATCTCCTGCAGGATCCTCGCTATCAGGCAACAGATGCTTTTGGCGAGACTCTTGGAGTGTACGAAGGAGCCTGCACATATTGGACTGGTGCTTGGCGTCCGACAAACGACAGCATGATGCACAACAACACCAACGGCTTTAATGCACCTTCTCGTGAGGCAATTTACAAGCGTGTGATGTCAACAGCTTATGGCGATGCCTGGACTTACGATTACGAAACATTCGTCCAGTTTGACCAGGCCCATCTGCCACAACCGACACAAACACGTGCAACTTCTGACATGAAGAAGCTCAAGCCACTGCCTGCACCTAGATTTGAAAACAAGACCTTGCAGTTGAAGCAATAGTCAAATCCTTCAGACCATCAATATGGGAAACTGAAGGCGGACAATAATAATTAGAAGAAGCGTATGCAATAGGAATTACATCCCTTGCATACGCTTTTTTATGTTGCAACAAATTACGCCGACCGTACCAACAATATCTGCCATCGGTGTTAACAAAACAACGCAACCATTGTTAGAACAGACAAGAAGAATTGTTAGTACAGACAAAAGTTTCTCTTAACTCAGACAAGAACGTCGGAGTGCAGAAAGTATGAAACAGCTGAACGAAAAACAAGACAGGCGCGAAAAATGAACGGTACGGGCGCTCACGAGCAAAATTTCGAGGGCTCGGAAATTTTACTGCGAGCGCCCGGAAAATCATCAAGTGTTATAGCTGTAAACAAAAAATCAGCTTCAGACGGTTATCTATCTTTAATGAGACAATAGAATGCACTTTAGAATAAAATATGCTAAAAACGCCATGCCATTTATGACTTTTACCTATCTTTGAGAGAAACTGAACGCTCTATTAGGGAAAAACAAATAGATGGTCAGTTTCTATATAAACCCAAAAACAATCCATAAAACCAGAACTATGAAAAAGACATCCGCAGCAATAATCATTTGCATGTCGTTGCTGACAACAGTTCAAGCTGAAGAATGGTCACCATCAGAATGGCCTATACTCAAGCACTATGACAGTGAACATCTTCAACAGATTGCACTTCCTCTCGGAGGTATAGGCACGGGAACGGTTTCGCTTGGAGGAAGGGGCGAACTGCGCGACTGGGAAATCATGAATGTGCCGGCCAAAGGATACAGTACCGTAACCACTGGAAACAACGCACCATTTTTTGCCATCAACATTAAAGGATATGGCGAAACGCCTATTTCGGCGTTGCTCTGCGGTCCGCTCTACGACAACGAATATCTGCATTACGAAGGCCGTCCTGTCAACCACCACGGTTTACCGCGGTTCTCTTCGGCATCGTTCGACGGTGCGTATCCATTCGGACAAGTAAACCTCTCAGACGAGAACATGCCGGTGAAAGTCAGGATAAAGGGATTCAACCCGCTGATACCAGGTGACGCAGAAAGCAGCGGCATGCCGATAGCCGTATTGGCCTATGAAGTGACAAACGTGTCGGCCTCCCCTATCGAAGTATCCATCAGCGGTTCGATGAGAAATTTCATCGGGAAGGACGGAAGCAAACACACCAGCGACTGGAAAGGCGACTTCATTCCAATAGGGGCGTCGAAGAACAAGAACGAATACAGACAGCAGAACGGGCTGTCGGGAATATATATGTACTCAGAAGGTGTGGACAAAAATGATCCTGCATGGGGAACAATCGCACTGACAACGGTGGCCGGCGAAGGCATCAGCTGGCGTACATCGTCAGTAAGGGACAGCTGGAGCAACGCCATTTTGGATTTCTGGGACGATTTCAGTGCAGACGGCGTTCTTGAAGAAAAGAAACGGCCGTCGGGCGAGGACGACCCGATGGCTTCGCTTGCAGTCAAGAAATTCATTGCACCGGGAGAAACGAAAGCATACACGTTCTACATCACCTGGAATTTTCCTAATCGCAAAGCCTGGTCAGAAACGGTTGTCGGCAATTATTACAGTACTGTGTACAAGGATGCATGGGCAGCGGCTGAGACAATCATTCCAAAGATGGATGAATTGGAAGCAAAGACCTTAAGCTTTGTGAATGCTCTTTTGTCGTGTTCCTATCCGGATGTTATAAAAGAAGCGGCCCTATTCAATCTTTCTGTTCTGCGTTCGCAGACGGTCATGCGTCTGGCAGACGGCCACATGATGGGTTGGGAAGGAGTGACGGACAGGTTCGGTTCGTGCCCAGGATCGTGCACGCACGTATGGAACTACGAAGTTGCCACTCCATACCTTTTCGGAGAACTGGCACGTGGTATGCGCGATGTGGAATTCAACTATGCCACCCGCAAGGACAACGGACTGATGAATTTCCGTGCATCGCTTCCGCTGTCGAAAGCGGCCGACGGCAAATCTGCTGCGGCTGACGGACAGATGGGGTGCATCATGAAGATGTATCGTGAATGGCAGTTGTCGGGCGACAACAGTTTTCTCTCATCAAACTGGGATATGGTGAAAAAGGCCTTGTCGTATGCATGGACAGAAGGTGGCTGGGACGGCAATCAGGATGGAATAATGGAGGGTTCGTAGCACAACACGATGGATGTAAACTACTTCGGACCTAATCCGCAGATGGCATTCTGGTATCTCGGTGCACTGAGAGCGGCAGAAGAAATGGCAGAAGCCATGAACGACAGCAAATTTGCCAGCAAATGCAGGGGACTATACAAAAAAGGAAGCAAATGGATAGACAAGAATCTGTTCAACGGGGAATATTACGAACAGAAGATTACCGACCCGAAGACATTCGAGTTCATCAATATGGATGCGCCAGACGCCAACATTCCTCCATACCAACTGGGCAGAGGCTGTCTTGTAGACCAGCTCGTAGGACAATACATGGCTCATATCTGCGGTCTGGGATATCTTGCAGACAAAGAGAATATCAGGACGACACTCAAGAGCATAATGAAATACAACTATATCGAGGATTTCAGCAGACACTTCTGCAATATGCGTTCCTACGTCATGGGCCACGAGTCAGGTCTCGTCATGGCATCATGGCCGAAAGGCAGACTTAAAGTGCCGTTCCCATACTTTGCCGAGTCGATGACCGGCTTTGAATACTGTGCGGCCGTTGGAATGAAATATGAGGGTATGGACTAAGAAGCATTGAAGTGCATTGAAGCGATACGTGCAAGATTCGACGGAGCGAAACGCAACCCTTTCAGCGAACCGGAATGCGGACACCACTATGCACGCTCAATGGCCAGCTGGGCGGCAATCCTCGCATGGAGCGATTACCACTACTCAGGTATCGATAAAGAAATGAAATTCACAGAAACTCCAGGCCGATATTTCTGGAGCAATGGAGAATCTTGGGGTACTTGCGACATCACAGACTCACAAGCTACAATAAAGGCCATATACGGCAATATTGAACTCGACAAACTCACAATCGGAGAAAAGCGTATAAACCTGAACGATGCAAATATCACGCAAGGAAACAGCAAGACCATCAGATTAAAGTAAAACAGCAGAAATAAACAACATCAAACAATACAAAAGCGGAAGCTGCAGACTTTAAAAGTCCAACGCTTCCGCTTTTTCCTATTATTCCCCTACTCCATAATTCGACTTATTCGTACGCTTATCAAATCAGAATATTTGCCCTTAAGTTCATCATTTAGAAATGATTTATCAATAATCTCATTCATTTTAGGTAACAACCTAGCATACTTTTGAATTAAACGTTCAATAGTTTTATTTTCAACTCCCATTGTCAGTCCAGATGAAATAAAGTCATAACGTTTAATCCTTTTCTTTTTTCCATTCAATGTCAAAGCTAATTCTTCGTCATCTAACGGATTTAATATTGCAGCATTCAGCATGTCATAAGCTGGAGTTAAACGTATTGTACCGTCCACAGGCTCATACAAAGAAAAATTCTTCAGATGCATATCGTTATTTCCAGTAATCCAAGAAAACAGTACTATTTCAAAAAAATTAGTGACATCCATTTTGGGCATTGAAGAATATTTCAGTATTGCCTTGGCTATACGTTCGTAACTGCTGTTATATTTGTGCTCAGTCTGTCTCTCAGTCAGCTGGCACATATCCTCCATTGCAATCTTTATACCTGTACTCGAACGGTCTATTCTTTTTGTCAGATAACATAGACTATTGTCATCCATGCGCATCAACGTATGTGGCACTACATCTATTTTAGCCAACTCCGCCAGATGCATTGTCAGGTCTTCTGTTTCTGGCATTAATTCAAACTGTATAGTTTGAGGTTTACATATAAAACCACCCCATAAACCTACAATTGTCAACCTCTGGCTTCCTTCATGCTCATTAAGATGCAATGAGAGTTTTGGCTGTACGCCTGTTAGTGAGGTCTGGTCTTTAATAACCAACATTGCCAATTTCTCCAAATCCTCAATGGTGTATTCCAAAACAGGAACTTTCTCAGTTCCGAAGAATTTCTTTGCACACTTAGAATGAAAATCCTTTTCTCCTTTTTCAAGTGGACGGTAACAATATAAACATGTACACATTTTTAAAAAGTCTCCTCTATTAAAGGTTCAACACTTACAGCCCCAATGCAATCATTACAACAAAGCAACAGTAGAGACATTCTGTCAAGTATACTGATATCCGTATTGCGCAATGCCACATCAAGCAACCATCCTTCAGGTATAAGCCCATCAAAAAAAGGAAACAACACATTATTTTTGTAAGGCTCATTCCTCAGAGGCAGAGTAAGACTAACAGGTCTCGCGCCCTCCAAAGCTAAATATTCTGGAAGATAACAAAACTCATAACCTTCATCCCCTTCTGTAAGAACTCCAGCCAATACATCCTTATAATATATATTTGCCCGTTTCATAACAATCCGTTTTGCTTAGGTTCTGGAACCATTTCATAATTGAAGAAATCAAGCAATTGATTTACTTTATCTAGTCGCAATGTAGATTTACCTTGTTCCAAATCACGTACAAACCGCAAGCCGACACCGGATTTGACAGAAAGCTCTTCCTGTGTCATATTGAACTGCTTACGTAATGATTTTACAGTTGTTGACAAGTTATTCATACCTATAATTATACCTGTTAGGGTACAAATATAAAGAAGATTCTACATATTATACCATATTGGGTATAAAATCTTCATCACAGGAGTATATTATACCCTATATGGTATAATATTAAAGTCAGGTTTACAAATAAGGAGATATAGTAAATGCCTATATATAAATAAGCGTCATCAAACAATACAAAAGCGGAAGCTGCAGACTTTAAAAGTCCAGCGCTTCCGCTTTTTCTTATTATGCTTGATTATCAAGCAACCATTATGCTTTCCGTGACTGTATTCTCGTCTTTTATAGACTCATAAAAATGTGTCAAAGAAGAATATACATATGCTGACACTGGATATATACCTATAAACAAGGCTAGGATGCCGACGATATACCATCCAATGAAAGAAAGACCGAAAAGGAAAAGATGTACCTTACGACCTTTCATCATCCTGCAGCTCATACGCATAACTTCTGTTGCCGACTTGTCTGGATTGTCGTATGCGATGAATGGAATCATGGCAAATGCACATGACAAAATAATTGCATAAACTAATCCTGCAACATATACACATACGCCTAATGCAATAAGCACATAGGACAGAGTCATGTCGATGTCGTTCAGAAAACTTACCGGTGAACTCAAAATCAATCCTACAACCAATGCTACAAGCACGCATGCAGTAATACAGATGTCAGGGAGCAACATTGTGCCTACGACATGCAGGTAGCGCTTCTTTGCAGACAATAAATCAGAGAAATCAAATCGTCCCTTACGTACCATGTTCAGAAATGACGCAGCCAAACCATATTTAATAGGTTCAGAAACGAAAACAAGCCACAACAGACACAATACGGACAGTCCTATAACTGCCATAGCAATAAATATGGCAGCCCCAATTGCTGCACTGGAACCTCCACTCAACGCCGTCATAAACGATGTAAACATGTTTAGGATCAGGTTAGGAGCAGAAGTTATTATTCCGACAACCAATATTGCGACGGAAGTTTCCGCCCACTTGCCCCGCAAACTTTCGCGCCCGCGTCGTGACAATTCTGAAATGGAAAGCATAAGATCTAAGATTTTAAGGCGATTTATTCAATCACAACTGTAGTCCAATTATGTACATCCGGTTCTATGCCGTACTGTATGTTGCGAAGCTTGTTGTAAAGCATTGTGCTCACAGGTCCCGGCTTTCCGTCCTTTGAGAATACATACGACTTCTTTCCTTCAAGATCATCGATACGTTCTATAGGACTGATTACAGCAGCGGTACCGCATGCTCCGGCCTCCTCGAATGTTGCCAGCTCTTCCTCTGGAATTGGTCTGCGCTCCACCTTCATGCCCATGTCTTCAGCAAGCTGCATGAGACTCTTATTGGTTATTGAAGGCAAAATAGAAGTTGACTTCGGTGTAACGTATGTATTGTTCTTTATACCGAAGAAATTGGCAGCACCACACTCGTCCATGTATTTCTTTTCCTTGGCATCGAGATAAAACTCGCAGCTATAGCCGAGATCATGCGCCATCTTGTTTGCACGCAGACTGGCCGCATAGTTACCGCCGACCTTGTAGATACCAGTACCAAGAGGAGCAGCACGGTCGAACTCACGGATGATGACATAAGGATTTGTTGCAAATCCGCCCTTGAAATATGGTCCTACAGGAGTAACGAAAATAAGGAACAGATATTCAGAAGAAGGATGTACTCCCACCTGTGCTGATGTTCCGACGAGAAGCGGACGGATATACAATGTGGCACCACTTTCATAAGGTGGAATGAAACGGCTGTTTAGTCTGACAGCCATCGTAACCATTTTTTCGAACAATTCTGTAGAAACTTCAGGCATAAGGATACCGCGACATGTGCTCTGCAGACGCGCAGCATTCTCATCCATACGGAACACACGCACCTTGCCGTCAGGACAACGATATGCCTTGAGACCTTCGAAAGCCTCCTGACCGTAGTGCAGGCATGTTGCAGCCATGTGCATAGGTATGGTTTCCTCGGAGCAGATTTCTATTTCACCCCACTTGCCGTCACGATAATAACAACGTACGTTGTAGTCAGTCTTGTGATATCCGAATCCAAGACTAGTCCAATCCATTTCACTCATGTTCGTATATTTTTTATTAATGTTTTACATAATTACCTAACAAAAGTACACATATTTTTCTCATTTGTACTGCTAATGATGGAAAAAGTAAGATTAATGTGTCATTTTTCTTCATCTTCCGCAAGAATTCTGTTCACCTCATCGTTTACGCCGGTGAGCCTTGCGCGACAAAAAGCAGTTAGTTTCTTAGCTTCCCTGAGATTCTCGGCAAGACTGTCTACATTCATCTTTCCATTCTCAATTCCGGAAATGATTTCTTCCAGTTTAGCCATAGCTTCCTCATAGGTAAGCTGTATTTCTTCAGATGCCTTTTTATCTGTTTTCTTCATATATCTTATATTAATTGTTCATCGTTGATAATTATCTTCAGCTATAAGTCGTCGGATATTTTGCTGTCTGCATCAATATTTCTGATCTCCGACTCTACTGTTCCTGACGCAAGCACCGTCGTAATGACCTGGCCTGGGCGAAGTTCGGAAGCACTGCGGACTGCATGTCCGTCGACAAGTGTAATACTGTAGCCTAAACGTAGCAAACGCTCAGGACTGGCATCGGATATTTTCTGTTCGGCGAGCTGAAGTTTGTGGTCTTCGGCATCAAGCATTCTACCTGTTGCCTGTTTCAATCTTGGTACAACTGCAGTCAATACAGCCTCAGCAGAAGCCAGAGTCTGAACAGAGGAACGTACTATGCGCTGAGCCAAACGCTCCAGCCGCGCTTTTTCGCGTGTATAAAAAAGATTGCACAATGGGGCCATCGGCGAAATAAGTGCGCGCAATCTTTCATTTTCATACTTCATCCTTGCAGAAACAGTGACAGCCAATTTGTCGGACAATGAAGTCAGAAGATTCAACTCGGTTTCCTGAATATGTATTATAAATTCTGCGGCCGCCGTAGGTGTCTTTACTCTTGTATTGGCAATGAGGTCAATGACAGTATCGTCACGCTCGTGTCCAATACCTGTTATAACAGGCAAGGGGAATTGTGCCACATTCTCGGCAAGGTTCAAACTGTCGAATGCCGTAAGGTCGGATGCGGCTCCACCACCACGCAAGATTACAACCACATCCCAAGGCATAGGGTCAAGTGCCACAGCATTGAGTGCAGAAATGATGCTGTCCTCAACAGCCCCACCTTGCATAGAAGCTTCGAAAAGCTTTATTTCGTAAGCCTCCGGACATGGAGCATTCCGTATCTGAGACATAAAATCACCGTAACCGGCTGCTGTTGAACTGGAAATAACTGCAATGCGCCGAATGACACGCGGAACTGGCAATTCCTTATTCATCGTCAATATGCCTTCTTCCTCCAGCTGTTTCAGTATAGCTCTTCGCTTACGTGCAATGTCGCCCAACGTATAAGAAGGGTCAATATCGAGCACATTGAGTGAATAACCGTAGAGTTCATGGAACTGCACCTGAACCTGCACCAGCACATTCATACCAGACGACAACGATTGTCCGGAAATACGCATAAAGGCCTCGCGCAGCATCAGCCAGCGCGAAGCCCATATCTGTCCTCTGGCCTTAGCAATAAGGCCATCGCCTGAAGGACTTTTCTGTACAAATTCCAAATAACAGTGACCGCGATTCTGCCTCACTTCACTCAGTTCGGCACGAACCCAATAAAGACGGGTGAAGCTTGAGTCAATCAGCGAACGAACCATATTGTTGAGTTCGTACAACGTCATGCCTGCAGAATCACCGGCATAAGAATCAACAGAAAAATCCGAATCAAACATAATACATACTATTATTCTTTCAAATTACACCTATTATATATAAATATAACAGATGTAGAGTCATTCTGTTTCTGTCACACCCAAACGATAAGCCCTACCGAAGTCTGGAATGCCATATCCAAAGACATTATCAGGATAATCGGCACGGTCACCGCTACGACGTACAAGATCCATTATCTCATACGCATCAAGATCGGGAAAAGCCTGCCAAAGACATGCCACCATTCCTGTGAGTATAGGAGAAGAGAACGAAGTTCCGTTTGCTCGACCTATCCGACCTGTTATATCAAGAACCGTTGACATAACTCCCATTGTGGCAACATCTGGCTTCACACGACCGTCGGCAGAATAGCCCAAGGAAGAAAACAGTGCATTGACACCCTTACGATCAACGGCACCAACAGTGAGAATGTCGCGAGCATCAGCCGGACAACCGATTCGCTTCCATGCGTCCATACCTTCGTTGCCTGCACTGTTGCACAATATCATACCTTTCGATGCAACCATTGACGCTGTACGAGAAATAAGGCGAGTAATACCGTCCTGCTCGCGGTATTCAATATTGTCGGCGCTATTATCAAACTTGGTGTAGCCCAATGATGAATTTACGACATCAGCTCCTACACTGTCGGCAAACTCCATTGCTGCTGCCCAATAGTCCTCCTCGACCATCTGCTCCGTATCACCGTCTTCGCTGCGCAAAAGCCAGAATGAAGCACCTGGAGCCGTACCCACCATCTTGCCGGGTTTATTTGTACCGATACATGAAAGAACCATCATGCCGTGACTGTTTTCCGCATAAATATCGCTATTGGGATTTACAAAATCATGAGTGCCGAGAATGCGTACATTGTCGAGCATCGGAATTACGTCTGCATTATAAAATCCACCATCAATGATGGCAATAGTCATACCCTCACCACGGAATCCGCGTTCATGAAGAGCCAATCCGTTAATCTGTTCGATCTGACGCTGTGCAGAACCATAATTATATTCAGAAACGACGGTATCATTTACAATCAGTGAACGTCTGTCTGTTGTATCTACAACAGCAGGAGATGTATAAACTGCAACTCTACGCACACCTTCAACAAAAGGCAGACTGCTTACAGCATTCATCTTTAGAGTGTCGGTACACTGAACAAGAACAGTGTTGTTCCATTTGCTTGTGCACAAAATCTTGACTCCCGATTCAGAAATAGACTTGAGATATGTTTCGCTCACAGGCAAATCGGTTTCGTCAATTCTTATGCCCTGACGCTTACGACGCTGTATGGCTTTCTCGGAAAGGAACTCTTCCGGGCGGGAAGTCTTGTAGGCAGACATTTTCTTGTCAGCCAAAGAAACACGATATTTATAATAAGGAGTAAAACTGCAGCTGTCGCCAGCCATTGCCGACAACGAAACGGCAAAAGCGAACAATAAAAGAAATCTCTTCATAAACTTTATCTTTTGTTTTGTATAACGTTTGTCATAGTGATTTTAAGTCTCCGGCAGTAATAAAAAAACATCCGCTAAATTCTAGGACGTCTGCCGGTCAACAAATGTACAAAATTATCGTAAGAAGCCTCAAGATAACTGTGTTCATAAGGCTTAAGTTTTAAAGTCAACGGGATTTTTACGTCATCGAGTCCGAAATATTGTGACACGATACTGGCCATATTGCATGAAAGATCGTCCTTTTTCTTCTGGAGCGCCATGCAACAACGCAAAGCAAGAACACGGTCACCCGAATGACGTAGTGCAAGAAAAAGCATGTAATATGCAAGCGGCGATGTAATCTTAATCAAGTGCACTACCCTACCTTTCTCATCATCTACAGCAAACAGCCTGAACACTTCTTCCATCTGCTCTATGCTTACAAGCATTGGAAGCAACATATCCATGACCTTGCGCGATGCAGTCGGAGATATCTGATTAAGAAATGCAGCAACAGCATGCGCATCGTCTGAAGAAAAATCAAGACTTCCTGATTTGACTATCGCAGATGCACCAAGTATACATGTAATGAAAGCCTGGTGTCTATACTTAAGCAGATGCAGATATGCCTGCCAGAAAGCAGAGCCGTCAAGTTCCGGCATGATACTTTCTCGCACAACAGATTCGGCACGGCGGAAATCAGAATTCGACATCTTGCCGAACAACTGATAAAGGCCGTCCCAATCGCTGTTAACTATTTTAGCCCTCAACACATCAACCGAAATCATATAGCAGCAATAGTATTTATCTTGTCAAAGAGAATTTCATACTGAATCCGAAATCAATAGTTGTAGTCGGATAAGAGCTGGCAGAAACGAGCGGAACGTTATGCTGCCAATCAAAATATCCGCTGACAGTTATCAAGCGGCTCAAAGTATAATCGGCTGTCACGGCAAGCTTATAAGCTGTACTTCCGCTTGTGGCTGTCGTAATGCATGTCTGGATATTTCTGTTCAGAGCATTCTGCATTCTGTATGAAAAATCACATCTGAGATTAAGATCGTGCGTAGTGCCGGCTGTAGTGCCGCCTTTACCATCGCTTCTGCGACGTGCCTTCTTGCCAGCACCTATACGCAGATTGGTTATCTTATATCCCCAGCCTACAACAATATCGTCCGAATAACTTTCAGTAAGCGCAACAGAAGTCATACTGAGATTCAATACTCTTGTCTTCTTGAATTCCAATTTAGCCGTCATGCTGTTGTTGAAAGTCATGTCAACACCAATCAGAGGAGAGAATGACTCATTGATGGAAACTGTACTTACATTGTACATACTGCTCGGTATCGGATTTCCTGTTGTCACATCCGAGATAAAGCCCAAATCGCCCATGTATGCCATATAGTTCGTGTAAGAGTTGTATGCTCCGACAGAATATATGCTCTTGTACTGGTGGTTTATATTGAAACTCTTGAAATTACGCTGGAACCACGGCAAACGAATAAGTCCGCTATATGTGACTTTCCAGTTAGGAAGCATCTTCAGAACTGAAGGGAAAATCGACAATGGGGTCTTTGACGCATCGGTTCCGCAGTAAGCAGAAAGGAATGCAGGCACCATAACATCTGCCGAATATTCAGACACAGAGCCGATCGACGGATCGTAAGGTTTTCCGGCATACTCACCGGCACCAGCAGGATAAACCGCATCAGAATACAAATTCTCAACCCTACCCCTTACAACCGAGATATTATCGAGGAATTTATTGAACGGTTTCGAATTATAATTGTTGTTGATATTTCCACTTCCGGAGAATGCAGTTCCAATAGAAATTACAGTCATAGAGAAACTTCCGCTCTGAGTCGTAGGCAAACCTTCATACATAAACTGTATGCTCTTTGAACGATTCACAGTACGGCTTGCATTGAGGTCGACCTTGAAATCTGTAAACGGCTCCAATGTCAGTTTCAACTGCAGATCTTCAGATGCAGTAGTTGTAGCCGGAGTTGTTATACTTGAATCATTCTGTATAAGCCAACCACGACGCACTGCTTTCTCGATGTAGCTGTCGTCGATTGCACCAAAGGCAAAATCCAATCCAGGCGACATCAGACCTCCTATAGATTTCTGACCAAAGGCATCACCGACTTCATTTCTAAAACCAGGAAGCGTCATTGCGTAGGTGTTGCGATAAGTAACACTCGCATTCCTAACAAGCATCAGACCGCGAGCAACAACCTGTGCAGTCTTGTACCACTTCTGATCGTCAAGCTTAGGCTTTGCAACAACAGAGACACGCAATGCCATAGTATCGCGGTTCTTGATAGTTATCGTATTTGCATCAGTCTTCTTGAATTTCAGCTTATAGGATTTGCCGTTCTTGGTTGTAGCACGAACAATAATACGCTTTGTGTTCTGTCCATGCTTGAATACGACATCAGCCGTATCAGTCAACTGGATTTCTTTTGTCACACCTTTGTTCTTCTTGTTCTTAGAATCATCTGCTGCATTTTTCTTATCATCAGACTTATCGTTCTTATCTGTCTTGTTCTTTGTAGTCCTTCTGTTACGCGATGTAGTCCTCGACGGTGTTGTCGAAGCAGCAAAACGTTTGTTCGTTTCCTCCAAGAACTTTACCTTATTATATAATTTCTCAAAATTGAGTTTTCCATTGATGTTATATGTACGCTGGCTGGTAACAGTATGTCCCAGGTTCGTACCGTTTTCCATCTCAACTCCGCGCGTCCATCCATAATTTGAACTGTAGCTTCCATCCGCAGAAACCCAGTCAAAAATAGGAATCTTCTCAATAGGCACCTTGTAAGATGCAGAGAATGTGGAGTTATATGTCAATGGTCGTCCGAAAGACAACAAACTGCGTACGACAGAGTCTTTCCAGGCTTCATATTCGTCTGGATAAAGATTCTTGTTGACAACAGTATAAGGTTCCTCAATTTCTGCATGAGTGGCCGAAGTCCAGTTCATCTTCAGAGATTTGAATATATCCCAGCGCAAAGACAACTCGCGGTTCCACAAGAACTGCTGTGAGAAATTAACAGGCAACTGTGTTCCTGCATCGATATCCCTTTCCTGCAATTCATAGTAATTGCGTGTGATATCAGATACAAAAGAAATGCTCTGAGGGAGCCAGTTGAGGTTCTGCGCCTTAATGATGTCAAGCCACTTAGACTTTCCTTTCAGCTTTTTGAAAGGCTCCCAAGTCTTGTACTTCGGAGAATAGTTATAAGTAAGGTTGGCACGCCAGTTCTCTTCTTTCTCATAAACAGTAGTTTCACCGCTGTTGAACTTCTGACTATAAGAGTAGCTCAAAGCAAAATTGGCAGGGTCGTAAGGCATAGGCACACGACTCTGATAATTTGACTTCCAATTGCTGAGCGAGAAATTTTTATATTTAGTAATTCTCTCTGCAATACTGCTGAGTGAATCGCGCTCTGCATCCGATACACAATCATCAAGAGCATCCTTGAAATTCATATCGGTGTCAAACGGATTGTACTTAGGCGATATTTTCTGCCATGAATACGAATAGTAGAACGGCAATGTCATCATCCATTTTTCAGGGAAGAACTTGCCGAGTTCAAAACTGGTAGTAATGCTCCACTCATAGAGATTGTCGTTGCGACGCTCCGACACACCTTCTTCCAGTCCACCGAATCCTGCAGTTTCGGTGTGTCCGGTAAGGTTCACAGAACCGAGATCTGAAAGCTGAACATTGAGATTACCCTGTGCAGCCCAACCTCCTTCATTGTTGTACCCCTGCATTCGCAATTCATTTACCCAAACTTCTACAGAACCTGTTTTACGTGAATTATTGCGGATACCAATCATCATGGTCTTCACCTCGCCGAGCGAAGGATTTCCTATCACACTTACCTTGTTCTGCGGTTTGTCCGGGTCGTACGAATAATAGAGCTGCGTATATGAAGCTTCACCAGAAGCACGTGCCTTGTTGCGTTCCTTTTTCAAATCGGTAAACAAGCTGAAATCAATGTCAAGCATATTTTCTTCAGGCCATACGGCATAGCATCCGGCACTGGTATATGTATCGTAATGTCCTGGAGCTGTGAGCTTGAGAGGAATCTCATACTCATAATAGTTACTCTTGTAGTCGGAACCCAATCGAATGAATACACTCATCTGGTCGTCTTCCAGAAGTTCATCTCCCTCGAGTGCATTTGCATGAACAAACATCTGCAGGTGCTTGTACTGACGGAGGTCCACATTTGTGGTCTTATAAACTGCACGTGCATCGCCGGAAGAGAGATTCTCTACTGTAAGCGAAAGTGCCTGTTCATTGTTCTGGGTCAACTGAGGCTGGCTTGAATCAAGCACACGGCTTATGCCCGGAGGAAGAACGTAGTTGACAGGTTCCTTGTCGTTGTTTTCCTCAATGTTGACAGCCGATGTTACAAGAGTACCGCTGTCGCTAGGCTTGTCACCTGTATAAAGGGCGCTTGTGTAGTTACGCCACTCACCACGAACAAGGTCCAACGAAGCAAAACGAAGTACAATAGGTTCTTCAAATTCCGTAAGATACATACGCATGAAACGGATACTGCTGAAATCGCTTATGTTGCCGACCTTCGATTCATACTCATCTACAGGTATTCTGAACAAATACCATGTGGCATCTTCCTTATTTCCGTTTCTGAGCGTTACGCGCGTATCACGTTTATCTACAATGTAGTTACGGCCGATGACCATATCTTCAGGACGTATGCTGACCTTGTACTGGAAGAAATTCTCGTACTCGTTCATTGTGTAGTCCTGATTTGCGTCCTCAACATCAGGAGTTGATTTATAGGCAGTACTGTAGCTTTCTCCCGATTCATTCGAATTAGGAGAGTTGCCTTCAACTCCATTTATATGCTTATATCTGTCAAGAATGGAAGTCTGTGCTGCATCAAAGTCAGAACCGCGGAAATAGTGATAATCGTCACCGGCAGGGTCTTCAAACAAAGAGTCATACACCTCAGGAGTAACCTTGCTCTGCATCTGTGCAAGGTAATCAGAATATATACCGTATGATCTTTCGTTCTGGCTTGACAATCCGTTGAGACCGACATCCTGCTTTTCGCGCGCTCCGCTCTCAGTGCTGAAAGAATATACAACGCTCTTCTCAGACGGTACGCGTCCCCAAACAGTTTCAGTATATGTGGAAGCATCATTGACAGGGAGTCCGCTCTCGTAAGATTTCTTTCCATCCTTAAGAACGTCTTCACTTACATCACCAAGATTTATATAGAAATCTCCGCCGTAAGCAGGATCATCCTTTGTGTAAATAAACGGATCAAGCATCCAGAACTCAATATATTGCACATTGGCAGTCTCGAAGTCGCTGGTATCGAGCTTACGCATCATACCTCCCCATCTTTTCTTAGGGTCATTAAGGCGACCGTTCCTGTCAACGTCCGTGTCAAGGTTGTAAGGACCGCGTTCTGTTGGATAATAAGCAAGATTGAGAATGGTGAGTGTTGTACTCTCTCCGATATTTGTATCCTTGTTCGGATAAACTTCACGCTCATAAACTTCGCGCACATAGTGATTGGAAAGCTGGTCCAGATCATTTTTGATGTGGCTAGGAGTAAGAGAAGAATTTCGGCGCGTGAAAAGCGGGTCGATATTGTACCATGCAAGAAGGGCACGGTTATATCCGTAGCGCACATCATTGGTAAGAGTTCCGTATTGCAGATTTGAAGGTGTAGACGAGAGAACCCACTGAAGCGGTGAGCTAACGTCAATGCCGTTCTTTGTGCTTTCGAAATCATCAAGATAAGAGGCATTGCCCTGCACTCCACTGGCATTGCCAGCAACAAGCTGTGCAAACTCAGCAGAGAGGCTTATGCTCGACGGCTGGCTTACATCTATAAGAGGAATCTTATCTATGAGATTTGTCAACCACTGACTTTCTTGCTTCCAGTTGAGGTTGAGACCCCACAACGTGTTGTTCAACGGTTCATCTCCCATTGCCACTTTTGAAGTCAAAGGCTTTTCGCCCAAATGCATCAGGGTACCTCCCATCTGGAAGTTCTTGTTGAAATCGTACGTCCAGTTGAAACCCAGCATGGTCTTACGCATGGTTGAATATTCGGACTGGCTTTCCAAACTTACACTGACGTTTGTTCCAGCATCGATAATACTCTGGTTGATGATGGATACACGTCCCAAGCTGTAGTCTACCGTATAATCTGTGCCTTCCACAAGGGTTACACCTCCTGCTGTAACCACAACTGAACCCTGAGGAATATTCATGCTTCCAAGGTCTATTTCAGAACCAGAAGAAGCTTTATATTCACCGGTCAATATAAATTTGTTCTTTTCAGCAATCTGCTTTGCTGTTATCTTCGTCGAGTCGTACAATTCATCATAGCAATACTTGTCTGCTATAACGTCATTTCCGATTTTCTGCCTCAACCAGTCACCGAAAGGTTCTACAACCGGGAAGATTACACGTCCGGACTGAGCATCAATGGTATATCCGTCGATAAAGTCGAACTTTCCGTTAGGATTGGTTTTCTGATTATCATCCAACCTGTCGAGGTTCATCATCTTAAGCAATGTGGTAGACTTGAACTGCTCTTCTGGAAGATATGTGAGATACACACCTGTAGTGTCACTGAGATATTTGATGTCCATCTTGAACTTCTCCTTCTGCACGGAATAGGCATTAAGAGAATAGACATTCTTCATCATAAGGTCCCAGTTTCCCATACGCGGTGAATTGGAAGTGTTCTTAAGCAACTTAACATAAAGTGCCTGATCGTTGTCCTTCATATCTGAAGAGAACTCACCGACCTGGTATGTCTGTCCGGCGTATGTATATTCGAAAGCTACCGCCAAGACCTGATTGGTCTGAAGAGTTGACTTGAGAGACACATAACCCAGGTATTGGTTAAGGGTATATTCAGACGAAGTCAACAGACGTGCATTCTCAACCTTTTCATAATCAATTCCACCACCGAGAATAGGATCGAGGACAGAACTTACCATATCAATATTTCTTGCATCAGGATAGCTGTTGACTATCGTTGAATAAAGATTATTGGATGAGTTCTGCGGTTGCTGTGTGCCGGAAGGAGACCACATGCTGTTGCTGATGTGCTGGTTTTCTCCAAGATCGACGAATCCGACAATGTCGCGTGTATTTTCTGTGGCACCAGAAGTATTAGTAACCCAGATTTCTATTCTGTTGATTGTTATACCAGAAGTAATATTAGGCAATGTTGAACATGCCTTATCGTATGTATCACGGAAATACTGAGAAAGGAAGAAATGGCGGTTTTCATCGTAGTCATAGGCTTCTATCTCATACTGAGACAATTGCGAACCTCCCTGCGAAGATACAGTCTTGGAAGTCGATTCTTTCTGAGAAACGACTGCCTGGATATTCAATTTACCGAACTGCAAGTCGGTACGGAAACCGAACAACGAAGAAGCACCTTTGATGAGAGACGAATTGGTAGGCATGGATATGTTACCGGCCTCAATAAGTTTCACAATCTCATCTTCCTTGCCTTCATACTGAAGCTTCATGTTCTTGCTGTCGAAGTCGAAAGTTGCATCAGTATTATAATTTATGTTGAAATTCATCTTATCACCGACTTTCGCGTTTACGCTGAGGTTTATCTTTTCATCAAAATCAAAACCAGCATTCTTACGGTTGCGCTCAGTCAATGAAGGGTTATCTGTATATTTGTAGTTATATCCAAACTTGATTTCGGCACTTCCCTGTGTGCGCAGCTGTACGCCTCCAGGACCGAAAATCTTCTCTGCTGGTCCGAGATCGAAGTGCATATTTGTGAAATCAAACTTATTTTCCCCCTTTGTAACGAACATGGAATCGTTGCGTTCCTTGAAATAGGCATTCATCGACTTACGTTCAGTCCATTTCAAGTATTCTTCAGGTGTCATCAAGTAAGGGGCACTTAGATAATTATCACCCAATTTAGTACCGACCTTATACATACCGGTACTTTCGTCATAGTCGCCGGTCTGAAGCTTGAGATTCTCAGGGTCAGAAAGATCCAAGGCATTATCGACTACTTCGCCTCCTGTGGGATAATCAGTCTTTCTTACCGGATATCTGCTTTTTACGGTATCTGTCTGCAGGTCCGCGCTGTCGGCCTTCAAATCAGAAGCACTGCCGCTCATATCCAACGACATGAGCACATTGTCGCTCATAGAAGCCAATGCGCTCACGCTGACCATAATCAGCACCAGATAAACTATATTTCGTAGAAAACGTTTCAAAACAATTCTTTATGTATAATATATTGGATCATTATTCCTTCATAACATCTTCAAAGCCATCTTGACGACTTCTTCAACCGGACTGTCGGGCTTTTCCTTCAGTATTGAACGGACAACTTTTGTTACAGGAGCTGGTGGGAATCCAAGCATCTTAAGCGCTTCGATAGCCTCATCGTGTACTTCAGAATGCACAATAGCCATCGTAGCATCAGTCGTACCGGAAACAGGTACTCCCAATGAAGCAACCTTATCCTTAAGTTCAACGATGACACGCTGGGCTGTTTTTACGCCCAAACCCTTGACAGTCTTAAGCATACGTTCATTGCCTGTCATAATGACATCGCACAATTCATTTAACGAAAAGGCAGAAAGAATCGTACGCGCAGTGTTTCCTCCAATGCCTGAAACAGATATGAGCATGGTGAACATTTCACGCTCTGCCTTTGATTCAAAACCATAAAGCACATACGAGTCTTCCCGTATAACTTCATAGACAAACAGGCGCACGTTGCTCTTTCCCTGTATTGCCGTGTATGTATTAAGAGATATGTTAAGAAGATAACCTACACCCGAACATTCCACTACAGCCTGGGCCGGTGTAAGCTCATCCAATATTCCTCTGACGTATTCAATCATTCGACTTATTCTTTAAATATCCAATGCAGAAATATTTATCATTCCTATATATAGAATCCAATATATTTACAACGTGTTTTATTTTTCTTTATTGTATTTTCAAGCAAATTTTAACAGCAGGACTGCGACTTGGCATCAGATATCATAACAAATATAGAGGTGGCGACAGAAGCCACCACCTTCTTTAGATAAAATCAATATACTAAAATATCATAAAAAGCCGTATCAGGCATTTTTCATATCATCGTCTATAAGCTGGAGCAGTTTGGCAACGGCTTCGGAAGAAGGAATATTCTTTTCTACACATTCCTTACGTCTATACAGACTGACCTTGCCGACTCCTGCACCAACATATCCGTAATCGGCATCGGCCATCTCTCCTGGACCGTTTACAATGCAGCCCATTATTGCAATCTTCAGACCGCGCAAATGGGATGTTGCAGCCTTGATCTGTGCTATGGTTGCTTCAAGATCATACAGAGTACGTCCGCAACCAGGACAAGAGATGTATTCTGTCTTGGAAACTCTCAGACGACCAGCCTGCAAAATGCCGAATGCAGTGGAATCAATGACTTCATGAGGCAAGGTGCCGTGATTGAACAAATAGATACCATCGCACAAACCATCAAATATCAGCGCACCCATGTCTGCAGCAGATTCAATCTGGAAATCTTCGCTTTCGCCTTCGTTGAAAGAATAATGCTGGAAGAATATGACAGGATTGCATATATCGGCATCCATAAGCTCGTGTACCAATGCACGGTGCTCGCCCAAACGATTCTTATGATTGGTCTGACTTATGACAACAACTTCCGGGTGAAGACGAAGAACGGCTTTCATTTCATCCGAGAGCTGCATGTAATTCAAGAAAAGGAACTTGACAGAAGCACTGCACTGTGTCAAACCGACATTAAGCTTGATGAGAGCATTGCTCAATTCAACACGGTCCTTGTAATTTCTATATTCCATTTCCTCAGGTGACAAATCACCGCTTACAGGCTGTTCCTCTGAAAGAACAAGAGCAAAAGCAGGGAAAGTACCTTCTTCGCCGGTCCAAACATCGGCATCAACAATATAAGCGCAATCTTCCCTAACCTCAGGCAATTGTCTTGGCGAATAGATATAATCAGGCTTCAGTTCCGACTTGGAGTCAACCGATCTTTCGTCCATTCTATCGGAAATGACAACAGGAACATTGTCGCCTCCGATATTGCCTACTGCAACAGTTTTCCTTCTCGAAGGTCTCAGATAATCGAACTTGGCAGACTGAACTCCAGGTATATACGGATGTCCCTCTCTGCGCAATACATAATCCCTCAGCTTCAAAGCGACAGGTATTTCTGCCTCAGGAGCTTCAGTCAAAGAAACGCGTATCGTGTCACCAATACCATCACAAAGAAGAGCACCAATGCCCAAAGCAGACTTTATACGTCCGTCTTCACCTTCGCCTGCTTCAGTAACACCAAGATGCAGAGGAAACTTCATGCCCTCTTTCTCCATCACACTCACAAGCAATCTCACCGTGCGAACCATGACAACGGTATTGCTTGCCTTTATGGAAATGACAACATCCTTGAAGTTCTCCCTTACGCATATACGGAGAAATTCCATACAGGATTCAACCATTCCTTCTGGGGTATCGCCGTAACGGCTCATGATTCTGTCAGAAAGAGAACCGTGATTGACTCCTATACGTATTGCCGTATGATTCTGACGGCATATATTAAGAAATGGAACAAACCGTGATTCGATCTTCTTTATTTCTTCGGCATATTCCTCGTCAGTATACTCCAGATGCTTGAATGTACGGCCCGGATCGACATAGTTGCCGGGATTTATACGAACCTTTTCAGCATAAAGCGCGGCAACGTCGGCCACCTTTGCATTAAAATGAACGTCTGCAACAAGCGGCACATCATATCCGTCTTTTCTCAAGCCTGCATTAATTTCCCTGAGGCTCTCTGCTTCTCTCACACCCTGAGTTGTAAGACGTACATATTCGCCACCTGCATCGACAATACGTTTTGCCTGAGCCACACACGCTTCAACATCATTTGTAGAAACGTTTGTCATAGACTGCACACGGATCGGATTGTTCCCTCCCAATGCAGTATTACCTATGTTAACCTCGATTGTTTCGCGACGTGAATAATTGAACAGATCCAAGATTCAGAAAATTTAAATTATAACGTAATTTTCAAATTAGCCAACGAGAAACGTTGTAAAAAAAGAGATACAGAACACAGGCAAAAACTGAATGCCGTGTTCCGTATCACGTCAGCTTATCAATTGCACTTGAAATCGAATTTCACTTCTGCAAGATCTGCATTAGCCTTCTCAATCTTTGCCTTGAGTCCGCTCTTGTATGCAGCAAATTTTTCAGCGAGTTTTTCGTCATACAACGAAATCATTTCTACAGCCAATATGGCCGCATTCTGTGCACCGTTTACACCAACAGTGGCAACAGGTATTCCAGGAGGCATCTGTATGATAGACAACATTGCGTCCATACCGTCAAAACAAGAACCCTTGATAGGCACACCGATTACAGGCAATGTGGTATTTGCAGCAATTACTCCTGGAAGAGCGGCAGCCATACCTGCACCAGCTATTATGACCTTTATGCCTCTTTCACGTGCTCCCTTTGCAAAAAGTTCTACAGCCTCTGGAGTACGATGAGCAGACAATGCATTGATCTCAAACGGAACCTGCATGTCATTCAGGAACTGTGCAGCCTTTTCCATTACAGCAAGATCAGAAGTGCTGCCCATGATTATACTTACTATTGGTTTCATATAATTTAAATTAAGTGAATTAATAACTATTTCTATACATTTCAATTACATCCAGCTTATAAGGATGAACGTCATTGCGCATACAAAACCTATGGCAAAACCGACTATCACCTGCGCCAAAGAATGCTGCCTCAAAATCATACGGCTGGTACCGAGTATACCCGACAAGAGAAGCAAACCGCAGATAGGCCATATAGGATTGAAATAAAACAGATTGCTGAACGCCACCAAAGCGCCTACAAGTCCTCCAACGCCTACCATGTGCGTACTGACCTTCCACCAAACATTCACTATCACACAGATTATTTCAGCAACCAACGCTGCCATAACAATGCCTCTGATAAACATAGCCATACGCAGATGAGTCATCAGGACCAGGCATGTTGCATAGGAAATAAGCGTAAGAATGTATGGCATGTGACGATGCTCACGGTGACTCAACTGCCAATGAGTCCATTTATTGATACGCCGGAATATGTTTATGCTTACACGCGGTATAAAAACCGTAAAACAATAGACCATTACAAATATCAAAGCCTTATAGCTCCATGGAAGCAGACTGAGATAGCTGAAAAAGAATAATCCTGCAAAAGCCCACAACGGAGCATAAAAAGGAGAAAAAAGTCCTGAAAAGAATTTTGCTATCTGTATAATACTTTTATTTGTCATAAGAAGCATCCAATAATGGCATAAATGCCTGAAAAATAGAACAATGACATTCAACTAAAATTTCTTCCTCAACTTTGCTATCGGATAACCTATCTCATCGCGATATTTTGCAACGGTGCGGCGTTTTATATTAACGCCCATATCTGTCAATAATGAAACAATCTTTTCATCAGAATAAGGATTTGATTTATCCTCCGCATCAATAAGAGCTTTTATAGCCTGCACGACCTTACGGGCAGACAGCTCTTCACCTTCTGAGTTTGTGCGTGTACGTTCAAAGAAATGCTTGAGCGAATAGACATTACCGTCAATCATGACATACTTGCTGTTTCTGACACGCGAAACTGTTGAAATGTCAAGATGAGCCTTATCTGCAACATCACGAAGAATCATAGGCTTAAGAACATCATCGTCCTGTGTAATGAAGAAATCGTGCTGAAGTTCTATTATAGCCTTCATCGTGACGTATAATGTGTGGCGTCTCTGCTTTATCGAATCAATGAACATGCGTGCAGCGTCTACTTTCTGCTTTGTATAGAGAAAAGCTTCTTTTTCGTCACGCTTCATGTTCTTCTGATTCTTCTGATATTCCGAAAGCTGGTCGACATATTCACGGCTGACATGCAATTCCGGCACATCGCCATCATTAAGCGTAAGATTTATGCCTCCATCTCCGTCTGTTTCTACGATAAAATCAGGTATGACAGTCTGCACACGGTCATCTGAAGCTTCACATAAGGCACTTCCCGGATGCGGATTCAATTTTCCGATGCTCTCAAAAGCCTTGCGCAAGGTTTCGCTGTCAACTTCCAAAACGGACAAAAGCTTATCTGTATTCTTATTGACAAACAGACTGTAGTAATCAGATATTATCTTATACTCCAGTTCCAAAAGAGAATACTTCTCTGGATTCTTCGAAGAATCGGTATCATTCAGCTCACGCTGTATCTGGATAAGCAGACATTCACGCAAATCCCGTGCACCTATTCCCGGCGGATCGAATTCCTGAAGGATATGCAAAGCATCCTCCAATTCTTTCTCATCAGTTTCAATATTGTGATAAATTACCAGTTCATCAACAATACTGTCTATCGGCCTGTCAATAAAACCATTCTGATTAAGCGAACCAATAAGATATTCTATCAAATCGCGCTGATGCTCGGTTATGTCATATTCCGACATCTGATTCAAAAGGTCGTCAATGAACGACTTCGTATCACCTATAGGGATTTCCACTCCTTCTGTTTCACGTCTGTTGACAATGTAAGATGGAATGTCGTCAGGAGAGGCATAGTCGCCAATGTCGCCGTTGGCATCATCGATATGTCCTTCAGAGTAATCGTCTTCCGACATATCAGAACCCTCTGTGCTGTCCATCTCATGCGTTCTGTCAGGTCCTTCTTCCAATGCAACATTATCGATAACTTCGTTTTTTACGCGTTCCTCCAGATCTGCCAAAGGCAATTCGACAAGTTTCACCACCATAAGCTGTTGCGGTGACAGCTTCTGGATCTGACTTTCAGTCTGCGTCTGATGTAAGTTTTGCGATTGCGCCATTGTTACTACAAATCTTATTAGTTAGCACAAAAATAGTATTTTTTTTGCTAACTACATTTGCATACCGCGTATAATATCCTTGTACCTACAATCCACTCTGTACGAATCGAGAATTTTTCTTTTTGTCATACGGAAGAGATCTATATCTTTCGCCATATCCTGAACGAGTTCCAAAGATTTTTCAGGATACTTTATAAAGCATTCAGCAACACACCAAGCCAACGCCATCTTTGAATAATACGCATTCACCGACACCTGTTTAAGCTCATTTATTACTCTGTCGATATAATCATCAACAATGAAATAACAAATCAGCATAACAAGTCCGAAACGATGCTCAAACTCCTTATCGGATTTAAGATAGCCCAAAGAAAAAGAAAATGTTGAAGGAAGATCCTTTTTTACACCTTTAAAAGTTGAACAGCAGCTGTCGCATACAGCCCAACAATCAATCTTTGAAACAAAATCCTTTATATACGCCAATAAAGTATTGAAGTCAAAACCTGAATAACCTATTACGAAACCATGAAGCATACGCTCCTCCACAGAATCAACATTCGGCAAGTTCAAAAAATCCACATTATATCCTTCCTTGACAATTTCTTTTGCAAATTTGCGAAGCAAAGGAAGCCGTACACCATACACCTTGCCATTATAAGGATTAATGGCAGACACAAAGTCGCGATACTTTGCATCTGCCATTTTTTCCAAACTATCTTTTATATATTCCTGACTTATCATTCGCTTCTTCGTCCTCCCAAGAATATCGAGATGTAATAAAGCAAAGTAGCCAAAGAGCTCAATGCTGCAACTACATAAGTATAAGCTGCAGAACGCAGGGCGTCAACCGCTGCAGCATGTGTCTGACGGTCAGTCATTCCCGACTTGTCAAGCCAAGCAACTGCTCTTCTGCTTGCATCAATCTCAACAGGCAATGTTACGAAACTGAACAATGTTGTAAGAGCAAACAGGATTATACCAATCAAGAGTAAAGTTCCAGAACCGGTATAGCTTATCATAAGCATTCCTGCGAGAAGCACCCAAGTCATCCATTTTGAAGAAAAACTTACAACCGGAACAAGACTTGAACGCAGCTGAAGAGGTCCGTAAGCAAAAGCATGCTGTACCGCATGTCCGCACTCATGAGCTGCAACTGATGCAGCAGCTATATTTCTGCCAGAATATACATCCTCGCTCAAGTTGACAGTTTTAGTCTCCGGATTATAATGGTCCGACAATATTCCGTCTGTACTTACCACTTTCACGTCATATATTCCATTGTCATGAAGCATCTTTTCCGCAATTTCCTTGCCTGTCATGCCTCCATAAGAAGGAATCTCTGAATATCTTTTGAATTTGCTCTTCAGATTTGCCTGAACCAGAAAACTGACAACTGCTATACCTATGAACAGAATCCAATACATAGCACTTGCTCCCATTCCATATCCACCATAATAAAATGCCAAATTAAATGCATCCATAAATTAATCTTTTACGTTTATAATATTTTTCTTTTACATTCAATACATATACAAATATCAGGCCAAAAATAAGAAAAGCAATACTATCTGCATCAATTTTGTCAGTTCAATTCATAAGACTTCATAAACATTAACTAAAATACAGAACATATACTGACAAAATGTACTAAAAAAGGCTTTTCCCATATCCTACATGCGGACATAAGGAAAAGCCTAATATTCATAACAGTTATAACTGACTTATTTTCTTACGATTGTCTGTTCACGGTCCGGACCTACAGAAACAATAGAAATCGGAGTCTCAAGCTCTTTCTCCAAGAATGCGATATAATCCTTGAAAGCCTTAGGGAACTCTGCCTCAGATGTCATCTTTGTCAGATCCTGATTCCATCCTTCCATTTCAACATATACAGGTTCTACGCCGTCAGATATATCAAATGGGAAATAATCAATGACATCGCCGTTCTTAAGCTTATATGCAACACAAGCCTTTACAGTCTTGAAACCATCAAGCACGTCGCTCTTCATCATTATAAGCTTAGTAACACCACTGACCATAATGGCATACTTCAATGCAACAAGGTCAATCCAACCGCAACGACGTTCGCGACCGGTAACTGCACCATATTCATGACCGATCTCACGAATCTTTGCACCTGTCTCGTCAAACAGCTCTGTTGGGAAAGGACCTGCACCGACTCTTGTACAGTAAGCTTTTATTATACCGAATACATCACCGATCTTATTCGGACCAACTCCAAGGCCGACACAAGCACCTGCACAGATTGTGTTTGAAGAAGTTACAAACGGATAAGAACCGAAGTCAACATCAAGCATAGTGCCCTGTGCACCTTCGCAAAGAACGTTCTTGCCCTCTTTCAGCAATCTGTTTATTTCGTGTTCGCTGTCAACCAATGGGAACTGCTTCATGTACTCTATACCTTCCATCCATTTCTTTTCAACTTCAGAAATATCATAATCGGTATAATTGAGTGCTTTCAGCATTTCCTCATGTCTAGCCTTGTGAGCAGCATACTTTTCCTCGAAATTTTCAAGGATATCGCCGACTCTAAGACCATTTCTACTTACCTTGTCAGTATAAGTAGGGCCAATACCCTTACCCGTTGTACCTACCTTGTTCTTACCTTTGGCAGCCTCATAAGCAGCGTCAAGTATACGGTGTGTAGGCATTATGAGATGAGCTTTCTTTGAAATATGAAGTCTTGAACGCAAATCATGTCCTGAAGCCTCCAAAGCCTTAGCTTCCTCCATAAACAAATCTGGAGCAAGAACAACGCCATTGCCGATAATGTTTATCTTATTGCCCTGGAAGATACCAGACGGTATTGAGCGCAGGACATATTTTTCTCCCTCAAACTCGAGCGTGTGACCTGCATTAGGGCCACCCTGGAAACGTGCGACAACATCATAATTAGGTGTCAAGACGTCTACCACTTTACCTTTGCCTTCATCGCCCCACTGAAGACCAAGAAGCACATCTACTTTCATAAGTTGCTATTTTTTAGTTTCCTGTTTTTTTGCACGCTTAATTTTTGTCTGACATTTCGAACACAAGCCATATACATAAAGCGAATACATGCTCTGTTTGAATCTCGGTATTCTCATTTCTGATATGGTTCTGTCCAATCCATCGTTGCAGAATTCTGATACTTCTCCGCACATTATGCATATTTTATGATTATGCGGGCGCACATTGAAGCATTTCTCATATTCGACCCTACTTCCGGAAAACTGATGCCTTAACACCAAACCGGCATCAAGAATCAACTCCATTGTATTATAAACTGTAGCCCGGCTCACTCTAAAATGTCCGTCGCTCAGCAGTTTTTCATACAGCTCTTCAATATTGAAATGCCCCGGCATTGAATAAACAGTTTCAAGAATGGCAAACCTTTCTGGCGTCTTCCTGAACTTGTTCCTATCCATGTAGTCTGCAAACATTTTTCTTACAGACTCCATAATGTCCACGGCATTCATATTCATACAGCTGATACGAAATACAAATTTATATTTTTTCCCTATCCACAGCAAATATTATTGTTTTTTTTGCTGTCAGACCTCTTCTTTAGCAAAATCCGCAATATAATCGACATAAGGCTTCAGATTTTCATCCTTGTCCCATCCATAACCGATCATACACTCCCGAAGCTTGCGCGCATTATCAGCTGAGAGTTCTGCAAAATTCGACATCGACCGCCATACAACCTTTTTCAACGACGTAGAATCCGTATGGAAAGAAGCCAAAGCCTGATCTACGAACTCATTCAAGGAACTATCGTTGAACTCGGCCCGTCTCATAAGATGTATGCACAACAGAAAGCCGCACATCTGCACAAAGACACGCTCATCTGCCATCCACTCAAAAGCCTTCTCAGAAGCATACGGAAGAAATTGGAAGAGATTCATGCAAGCCTGCTCAGCCATTTCCTGTGTCTTTATGTCTGAAACCCATATATCAGCTATTTCAGGATAAAAACTTTCAACCGGCTGAATCATCGTTGCAAGAATTTTGCATTCACGAACACTCTCTTTCCATAATTCCTGGGCCAATGCATGATTTTTACCATACTCCGACGCCAATTCTTTCAAACGAACAACATCAACGCCGAATATAACCCTATAACCGTCAATGCCATTATTCCGCATACTAGAAGAAGCAACTCCATTCATAAAAGCATGGAGTTCCTTCTTTATATCTTTTATATGCTGTCTGATCGCATCGTCAGGCGATAGTCCACGCATATCTGATTCCAACATATACAATTCCTTATTCGTTTATATACGGCAGATCAGAATAGTCACGGCTGTATCTCAACATCTGATCCTCATAAGATTCAGTGTAATCAACCTTTACATCAGTAATTTTGCCGGAAGCATCCTTGACTGCAGTATATACAGGGTTTATAAATCCTTTGTATGGAGCAAGATTCAGTTTCTTGTAGCGTTCGAGAATCTCCTTGTGCAGCACAGGATCTATCTTAACGCCATAATTCTCAACCATATCTCTGGCGGCATTGAAATCGCCGGTACTCTTTATTCTCTGGATCTCGGCAAGCAATGCTCCGAACAGCTCACGAAGTTTCACATAATCGTTGACCTTAACGAAAGTTTTGCCATCACGCTTGACAAGTTCTACCACATTGTCTTTCTTTCCTTTTTCGTATGCCCAACGAGCAATGATGGCGCGATTTCTCATGTGTGCCTCTTCAATGTTGTTGCCCAACTCTATTCTTACAAGCTGAGTCATCAAACCATTCATCATATAGCTGTAATACTGAGCCTTGTACGCCTCAGGTGAAGGTATCAGACCGAGATCTATCATTTTCTGATCAGCCATGTAGTACAATCCGAAAAGGTCGGCGCGAGCTTCCTCTATAGTAGATCCATAAACCTTCAAAGAATCAGCACTGGCACCTGGCATCATCTTTCCGGAACCGTGTCCCAAACACTCGTGCAGGTCAGTGTGCAGATCATCAGTAAGACCACCATACTTTTTCAAGAGATCCAACTCTACAGAGCTATAGCAGAATTCCTCATCAAATCCGTTGCCTACAGCAGCCTTGTTGTATGCTGCTGTGAGATTTCCTATAGTAACAGACTTCGAACCATGCTCTTTTCTAACCCAGTCTGAATTAGGAAGATTTATACCGATAGCAGTAGAAGGATACAAATCACCGCCCAATATGGCAGCAGTTATTACCTTTGCTGTAATACCCTTAACCTTCTCCTTCTTGAAAGCATCATCTACCGGAGAATGATCTTCAAACCACTGGGCATTCGCACTTAATGTCTCAGTACGCTTCGTAGCTTCAAGATCCTTGAAATTAACAATCGATTCCCAACTGCTCTTAAGACCAAGAGGATCTCCGTAGCTTTCAATAAAGCCGTTTACAAAGTCTACTCTAGAATCCGTATCTTCAACCCACAAAATCGAGTATTCGTCAAAGATCTTCAGATCACCGGTCTCATAGAAGTCAACCAATTTACGTATTACAGCCTTCTGCTTTTCATTCTCTGCAAACGGCTCAGCTTTTTCCAGATAATAAACAATCTTCTTTATTGCCTGTCCGTATAAACCATCAGCTACCCATTTCTTTTCTACGATATTTCCATCGGCAGTCTTCACCAATCTGCTGTTCATACCATACATAATAGGCTCATGGTCATTAGGAACACGCATCTTATTGTAGAAATCTTCAGCTTCCTTCTGTGTCACTCCTTCGTAATAGTTGCAAGCAGAAGTAAGTATCAGGTCTTCTCCATCAGCCTGGTTTACACGCTTCTGCATCAAGTCAGGGTTAAAAATTACAGGACAGATTTCATCACACAAGTTTTCAACAGTCTGACCTTCAGCCAAAGGGAGCAAAGATTTATCTACAGAAGCTACAGCCTTTCTGAAAAAACTTTCTGAAAATTCCGGATCGAATTTTTCACATCCGTAATGATGGTGAATACCATTTGAGAACCATACTCTTTTGAGATACACTTCAAAAGCCTTGAATTCATCAGAATTCCTATCCCCTTTGAAATCTGTATACACAGCTTCAAGCATCTTGCGTATACGCAGATTATACTTACCGTTCTGATCAAACAGAATGTCTCGTCCGTGCAATGCGGCCTCTGTAAGATAATAAATGAAGGTTTTCTGCTTTAGGGTAAGTGATTCGAATCCGTCCACTTTGTAGCGCAGCATCTGAAGATCGGCAAATCGCTCATCAGAATACTTGAAGCCATCACTCTGTGCAGTTGCACTAAGACCTCCTGTCAAAAACATAGATACAGTCATTATCTTAAAAAAATTAGCCATTAAAACAGTATTATAAAGTTTTACAATATTCTTCCGTCCTGCAGTTTCTTCCGGTATTCGCTGGGAGACATTCCCGCAAAACGGTTGAAATTCTTGAAAAATGATTGTCTATTTGAAAAACCCGACATAAACGAAATGTCGTCCAATGTATATTTATCGTTTTCAGAACAGGCCATAAGCTTCTTCGCCTCATTAATTCTGCACCTGTTGACAAATGTTGAATAACTGCATTTATACCTGATACGCATAACCGCAGACAAACATGTATGACCGACTCCTATATCCTCAGCCAGACATCGGGCCGAATAGTCAGAATCCCTGAATTTTTTTCGATTTACGATTATACGATAAATTCTGTCACCGACATCATTAACAACAGAAGATTCAACATGTCTTCCATACACAAAACCATCAACAGATTTGTCCATTATTGCTTCAGTTTCTATGACATCAAATTTCTCTATGCAAAATAAAGGCAAAAATATTGGAAAAACAAGTCCTACACCTTCCTGAGAAGCATTTCCTGGGCTCTCACGCACACCCTTGCATGCACACATCTGCATATACGCAAAAAGAGTTCTCCCCCTCCCCCGTCCCTGCTCGGGAATCGGAGGAAGGGGAGA
>OGHV01000342.1_pt1 | contig 34016 bp, 32 predicted proteins | sample 1571551 | NCBI WGS metagenome assembly OGHV01 (sample SAMEA2581960, study PRJEB24529) | metagenome | biome: Human gut stool | place: China | collected 2011 | reverse complement strand
TGCTTTCGGTCAGTACGGCCTCCAGCTCGGAACGGGCTTGGCGTTCGAGCAGGGCGGGGACGTACAGGCGCAGCTTGTTGCCTCGTCCTGTAAGCAGGTACGGGATGTTCCGGGAGGCGAGTATTGTGATCCAAAGATCGAACAGGTGCGGAGGAGGGAGGGTAGGCCGCTTTTCCCCGTCGTCGATCATCCTCCAAAAACGGGGGACGCTGTAGGGGCGCATCCACAGGCGCAGTTTACGCCTGCGCAGAGGAGGGCGGCGCGAAGGGGGGGTGGCCTGCCGTGTGGGCGAGAGGTGGCGTGGTGGCGGTGTCATGTCCTTGAGGTAAGGCCTGTTCTCCAAAAAGCAAAAAAATCCCCGGCTGCGGACAACCGGGGATTTTTGGAAAACCATGCCGCAGACACGGGAACTAGTCGGCCTTGCGGACAACGGGTTTCGTAACCACGCCGGAGCGCAGGCAGCGGGTGCACACGGAAACCGTGCGGACTTCGCCGTTGGCGAACTGGTGACGCACGTTCTGAAGGTTGGGGTTGAACACACGCTTGGTCTTGATGTTGGAATGGCTCACATAGTTGCCGGTCTGGGGCTTTTTGCCACAAAATTCGCACTGCTTGGACATGACATCCTCCATATATTCGGACGGTCGCCCGAAAAAATCTTTCTAGGGGCACGGACTGTCCGCACCAAAGACTGGTTTCATATACGCTCTCCCAAAAAAACGCAAGAGGTAAGCCGCGTTTTTCGTACGGAACGGCTGGCTGTATTCCTTCCGTCGCGCGTCCGGAAGGGGAAAAGGAGCGGCGGGATTTCCGGAAAAGGTGCGCTTCTTCCTCTTGCCAGCGGGAACAATGCCGTGTAGGAACTGAGGGATTCATTATTCTTCATTTCCCTATATGATGGAGTGCCGCTGTTTCGGCGTGCGGCCATTGGTGTCAGCCGGTGGAGAGGCCGGTTGCGGACGAAACAAATCTACCCTTGCCCAGCGGGGAGCGATATGCCCAAGCGTACAGATCTCAAGAAGATCATGGTAATCGGTTCTGGCCCGATCGTCATCGGCCAAGCGTGCGAATTCGACTATTCCGGGACTCAGGGCATCAAGGCCCTGAAAGAAGAGGGATACGAGGTCGTACTGGTGAACTCCAACCCGGCGACCATCATGACCGACCCCGGGCTTGCGGATCGCACCTACATCGAACCTATCGAACCGGAAACGGTTGCCGCCATCGTGCGCAAGGAACGCCCGTGCGCCATCCTGCCCACTCTCGGCGGGCAGACGGGCCTGAACACGGCCCTCGCGCTGGCGAAATCCGGCGTGCTGGCCGAGTGCGGCACGGCACTCATCGGCGCGCGGGCCGAAGTCATCGAAAAGGCCGAAAGCCGCGAGCTGTTCCGTCAGGCGATGGAAAACATCGGCCTCAAGGTCCCTCAGAGCGCCATCGCCCACAATATGGACGACGTGCGCCGCATCGGTTCCTCCATGCCCTTCCCGATGATCATCCGCCCCGCCTTTACGCTCGGCGGCACGGGCGGCGGCATCGCCTACAATATGGAAGACCTTGAGGAAATCGCGGGTGACGGCCTGACCGCCAGCCCGGTGAGCGAAGTCATGATCGAGCAGTCGGTCATCGGCTGGAAAGAATTTGAGATGGAAGTCATGCGTGATACCGCGGACAACTGCGTGATCGTGTGCTCCATCGAAAACGTGGACGCCATGGGCGTGCACACCGGCGACTCGATCACGGTGGCGCCCGCGCAGACGCTCTCCGACCGCGAGTACCAGGCGATGCGCGATGCGTCGATGGCGGTGTTGCGCGTGATCGGCGTCGACACCGGGGGTTCGAACGTCCAGTTCGCGCTCGACCCGAAGACGGGCCGCATGATCGTCATCGAAATGAACCCGCGCGTCTCGCGCTCATCCGCCCTGGCGTCGAAAGCCACGGGCTTCCCGATCGCGAAGATCGCGGCGAAGTTGGCGGTGGGCTATACGCTCGACGAACTCAGGAACGACATGACGGGCGGCAAGACCCCGGCGTCGTTCGAACCCGCGATCGACTACGTCGTCGTGAAGTGCCCGCGCTTCGCGTTTGAAAAGTTCCCCGCGGCGGACGACCGCCTCACGACCCAGATGAAGTCCGTGGGCGAAGTGATGGCGATCGGCCGCAGCTTCCAGGAAGCGCTCCAGAAGGCGCTGCGCGGTCTTGAAACCGGGAAGGACGGGCTCACTCCTGTCACGACCGACAAGACGAAGCTCGTGCGCGAACTCTCCGTTCCGGGGCCCGAACGCCTCTTCTGGGTGGCGGACGCGATGCGCCTCGGGATGACGCTGGAGGACATCCACCGCCATACGAAGATCGACTGGTGGTTCCTGCGCGAGATCGCGGAATTGATCGACATGGAAAAGGCGGTCGAAGGGCACGCCCTCGCGGAAGTCGATGCCGCCGACATGCGCCTCCTGAAGGCCGCGGGCTTCTCCGACAAGCGGATCGCCACGCTGACGGGTGCGAAGGAAGCCGAAGTGCGCGCCGCGCGTCAGGCGTTCGGGATCCGCCCGGTCTACAAGCGTGTCGACACCTGCGCCGCGGAATTCGCAACGACGACCGCGTACCTCTACTCGACCTACGGTTCGACCGAACTCTGCGAAGCCGAACCCACCTCGAAGAAGAAGGTGATGGTGCTGGGCGGCGGCCCCAACCGCATCGGGCAGGGCATCGAATTCGACTACTGCTGCGTGCACGCCGCGATGGCGCTTCGCGAAGACGGTTGGGAAACCATCATGGTGAACTGCAACCCCGAAACCGTCTCGACCGACTACGACACGTCGGACCGCCTCTACTTCGAGCCGGTGACGTTCGAAGACGTGCTCGCGGTCTGTGAAGCCGAAAAGCCCGACGGTGTGATCGTGCAGTACGGCGGCCAGACGCCTTTGAAGATCTGCCGCGCCCTGGAGGCCGCGGGCGTTCCCATCATCGGGACCTCGCCCGACGCGATCGACTGCGCGGAAGACCGTGAACGCTTCCAGGCGTTGATCAACGAACTCGGCCTTCGTCAGCCGCCCAACCGCATCGCCCGCACCGAAACGGAAGCGCTGGAGAAGGCGGCCGAGATCGGCTATCCGTTGGTCGTGCGCCCGAGCTACGTGCTGGGCGGCCGCGCGATGGACATCGTGCACACGCCGGAACGCCTCACCAAGTATATGCAGGAAGCCGTCAAGGTTTCGCCTGAGAGCCCCGTCCTTCTGGACCGGTTCTTGGACGACGCGATCGAACTCGACGTCGACGCGGTCGCGGACGGCGAAGTCGTGGCCGTGGGCGGCGTGATGGAACACATCGAGCAGGCGGGCGTCCACTCGGGCGACAGCGCGTGCTCGCTCCCGCCCTACAGCCTCGCCCCTGCGTTGATCGACGAAATCCGCCGTCAGACCCGCGAAATGGCGAAGGCCTTGAAGGTGGTCGGCCTCATGAACGTGCAGTTCGCCGTTCAGAACGCCCACACCTCGCACCCGGACATCTTCGTCCTCGAAGTGAACCCGCGCGCGTCCCGCACGGTGCCCTTCGTCTCGAAGGCGACGGGGAACGCCCTTGCCAAGATCGCGGTGCGCGCGATGTCGGGCGTGACGCTTGCGAAGCAGGGCCTCACAGTCGAAAAGCTCGAGAAGCAGCCTCCGTACTTCAGCGTCAAGGAAGCCGTCTTCCCGTTCGCGAAGTTCCAGGGCGTCGACCCGGTCCTCGGGCCGGAAATGCGCTCGACGGGCGAAGTGATGGGCGTGGGCCGCAGCTTCGCGGAAGCGCACAGGAAGAGCCAGGTCGCGGCGGCGTCGAGCCTCCCCGACGGCGGCACGGCGTTCCTGTCGGTGCGGAATTCCGACAAGCCCAAGGTCATCGTCTGCGCGCATGAACTCCGCCACGCCGGGTTCGACCTCATCGCGACGGAAGGCACCGCCGCGGCGATCGAGGCCGCCGGGATCCCGTGCAGGAGCGTCAGCCGCGTTCACGAAGGGCGCCCGAACGTGATCGACCTGATCAAGAACCACGAGATCAGCTTGGTCGTGATGTCGGTCGCGGAACACGAAGGCGAACTCGACGACGCGGGCGCCATCCGCCGCACGTGCCTCGCCGAACAGGTCACGTACCACACGACGATGGCGGGCGGCCTCGCCGCCGCGGAAGGGATCCGCGCCGGCCGCAAGGGCGACGTCTACGACCTCCATGACCTCCACGCGGAGGCTCTGGGCGCGTAAGACGCACGCTTGAGTCCCAAGCACACGAAGGCCCGTCGTCCGGCAGCGGACGGCGGGCTTTTCGTCGATGGTGGGGATTTTTGTTGACGGAAGCGGGGAGGCCTTGTTGTCGGAACTGGGGAATTCTTGCTGACGGAAGTGGGGAGATCCTGTTGTCGGAAGTGGGGAATTCTTATTGACGTTTTTGGGGAGTTCTTGTCGTCGCTGGCCGTTCGCCGACCCCGCCGCGCTCGACGCGCACCGGGCGTCCGGATCCGCCCCAAACGAAACGGGCCGCCCCGCAAAGGGACGGCCCGATTCGGAATCAACCGTTCAGCCGGTCAGCTCAGGAGAGCGACGCGACCATCGCGGCCTTGATCGTGTGGAGGCGGTTCGAGGCCTGATGGAAGACGATCGAGGCGGGCGACTCGAAGACTTCTTCGGTGACTTCGATGCCGTTGGCGAGGTTCGGGTACATCGCGGCGATTTCCTTGCCGACCTTGGTTTCCGTGTTGTGGAAGGCCGGGAGGCAGTGCATGAGCTTCACTTCGGGGTTGCCGGAAGCGGCCATGAGCTGGGCGTTCACCTGGTAGGGCATGAGAAGCGCGATGCGTTCGTCCCAAACTTCCTTCGGTTCGCCCATCGAGACCCAGATGTCCGTGTGGATGAAGTCCGTGCCCTGGACGGCCTCGACCGGATCTTCCGTGATCGTGATCTTGGCGCCCGAGGTCTTCGCCATTTCCTGGCAGAGGTGGATCAGGTCGAGCGAGGGCCAAAGCGACTTCGGCGCGGCGATGCGCACGTCCATCCCCATCTTGGCGCCCACCATCAGGAGCGAATTCCCGGTGTTGAAGCGGGCGTCGCCCAGGTACGTGAAGGCGATGTCCTTCCACTTCTTGCCGCAGGATTCCTTCATCGTCATCAGGTCGCAGAGCATCTGCGTCGGATGCCATTCGTCCGTGAGGCCGTTGAAGACCGGCACGCCCGCGTACTGGGCGAGCTCTTCGACGGTCGTCTGCGCGAAGCCGCGGTATTCGATGGCGTCGTACATGCCGCCCAGAACCCGGGCGGTGTCCTTGATGCTTTCCTTGTGGCCGATCTGGGAGGTGCTGGGCTCAAAGTACGTGGTGTGCGCGCCCTGGTCGTAGGCGGCGACCTCGAAGGCGGAGCGCGTCCGGGTGGAGGTCTTCTCGAAAATGAGCGCGATGTTCTTGCCCTTCAGGAGCTGCGGTTCGTTGCCGAGCTTCTTCGCGCGTTTCAGGTCGATCGCGAGGTCGACGAGGTAGTCGATTTCTTCGGCGGTGTGATGAACGAGGCTGAGGAGATGACGGTTCTTGAGGTTGACGGCCATGGGTGCACCTGTCGTTGCTGAGGCTTGTGTGAGGGGGTAAGGCTGAGGAAAGTCCGGCCGGCGGGAACGCTCGGGTCGCTGAGGATCAGAGGGCCCGCGCGGGACGAATCTCACCGGTCGGTTAAGGGATTGTCGCAAACCGGCGGGCCTCTCCACTGAGGCGTTTTGCGTAGGGAGGATGATGCCGCGCAACGGCCGAATCCAGTCGTAACCCTTTGATTTCAATGGTTTGCATATGGTCGACCATTGGCGAAGAACGGTTGACCGGAGACGCGCCTATGGTCGGTCGGGCGAAGGGCGGAGGGGCTCCCGAACCCCAAAAAGAAAAAGGTCCGAAAACCATATGGTTCTCGGACCCCTGAGCCGTCGGCAGGTGCCTTCAGCTTACTTCACGCGGTTGCGGTATTCGCCGGTGCGCGTGTCGATTTCGATCTTGTCGCCGGTTTCAACGAAGGCCGGGACGGCGAGTTCGTAGCCGGTGGCGATCTTGGCGGGCTTCATCACCTTGCCGGACGTGTCGCCCTTGACGGCGGGTTCCGTGTAGGTGATTTCGCGCACGAGGATCGTCGGGAGTTCGATCGAGATGGCGCGGCCTTCGTAGAAGACCGCTTCGGCGGGCATGCCGTCCTCAAGGTACTTGAGGGCTTCGGCCATCACGTCGGCGTCGACTTCGTACTGGTTGTACTCTTCGTCCATCCAGACGTAGTGCGGATCGGCGAAGTAGGAGTAGGTCACTTCCTTGCGTTCGAGGATGAGGTCTTCGAACTTGTCGTCGGCGCGGAAGACGGTTTCCGTCATGGCGTTCGTCAGAAGATTCTTCATCTTCATCTTGACGACGGAGGCGCCGCGGCCACCCTTGGAGTATTCGGACTTGACGACGACCATCGGGTCCTTGCCGACCATGAAGACGTTGCCGAGGCGAAGTTCCTGTGCGGTTTTCATTTGTTTGGTTACCCTGTACAGCGGTTCATGCGTCCCTCGCCTCCCGCAGCGGGCGCTGATGTCGCACGATGCGGGCATCAGAGGGCGGAGGACGCCAAAAACGTTAAGCCCGTCATTTTATCAAAAACGTGAAGAGCGCATTCACGGCGGAGGCGTCTTTCGAAAAGCACGCGTCCCCGCAGAGCCCTCCGCGTCCGCTCAGTCCCAGAAGGGGACGGCGTCTTTGAGGGCGCTGCGCCCCACGAAGCCGGCCTTCAATTTCTCGTGGTAGCGTTCGCCCGCCGCCTGGAGCGCGCTCATCGCTTCCGGACGGATCCCGAGCACGCGGCCCGCTTCCACGACCGGGCGGCCTTCCACCCAAACGTCCGTGATGTCAGTCGCGGCGGCGGCCATCGCGAGCGTGCGCACCGGATCGTCGAAGGTCCCGAGCCAGGGATTCGTCATCGGAATTCGGATGAAGTCCGCTCGGGCGCCTTCCGTGAGGCGTCCGAGGTCGGGGCGGCGGAGCGCATCGGCGCCCCCGCGGGTGTACGCATCCCAAAAGTCGATGAAGCGGGCGTTCTCAACGTTTCCGCCCGTGTGGGAGAGCGCGAACATCTGGCCCACCCGCATGATCATGAAGGGATCCGGCGGGAAGGTGTCGGACCCCATCGTCATGCGGATCCCTGCGGCCTTGTATCGACTGAAGTTGTCGAGGCTCGCGCCGGTGCGTCCGTAGACCAACGGGCAGTGGATGACGGCCGTGCCCGCGCGGGCCAGCTTCACGAGGTCGGCGTCGCCCGGAATGTCCGTGAAGGCGCTCCCCGTCGTCCAGGCGGCGTGCGGGAGGAGGAGCCGGTCGTTGAGAAGCTCCAGACGTTCGAGATGTTCGACGGGCGTGCAGTCCAAGGTCTCCCGCGTCCACCGCCATTCGAATTCGCTCTGCGCGGCGTGAAGCTTGAGGAGCAGGTCGTGTTCCCGGCAGAAGTCGCCCACCTCCCGGAGCACCGCGTCGCTCTGAAGTTCGATCCGCTCGGGCGTCATCATCGTGGTGACGAGTCCGCCGCCGTAGCCGGCGAAGTCGCCGACGAAGCGCTTGGCGGCCTCGAACCCGGGGCGGCCGTCATCGGGGAGAGGCATCACGATGCGGCGGCCCGCCTCTTCGTCCCAGACGTGCCCCGCGCCCAAGAAACCCACGCCCAGCCACGCGCGAAGCCCCAGGTGCGCCGCGTGCTTCGCCGCCGCGGCGATTTCGCCGTAGGTCTCCCCGGCCGCCTTGTAGTAGGTGCAGGTGATGGGGCACGCCGACGTCACCCCGCGGCGCAGGAGCTGCACGTACGCAAAGAGCGATTTGAAGGCCTCTTCCCCGGCGGTCATCGACTCTTCCGTGCCGCCTTCCACATAGTCCTTGGACCAGAAGAGCTTTTCCGGGCGCTTCTGCTCGGACCAGATGAGGTGGTGGTCGATGTCGCCCAGGGCGTTCAAATCCACGAACCCCGGCGCCACGAAGGAATCCGTCCAGTCGAGCGTCTCGTCGACGTGGTGCGTGAGCTTCCCGCTCACCGCCAGGATGCGGCCGTCCGCGACCAGCATTTCGCCCTCGGGGATCACGACCAACTCGCCCGCCTTTTCAGCGAGGAGTGCGCGCGTTCGGATTTTGATCACCTTCTTCGTGGGCTCGGGAAGGCGTGCGTAGGGGTTTTGGAAAACGGCGTAGAGCTCGGCGTCGGTCATGTCGGTCATATTGGTCATGTCGGTCTGTGCGGTTCTTCTTGTCGGTGCGGAATCCATTGTGCGTCCGGTGAGCGCTCACTCACTCACGTTCTCAAGGGAGTCGGGGTTCGAAGACGTGGTTGCGGTAGTCCCAGAAGGTGTCGGAAGGCTTCAGGAGCTTTTCGAGCCCGGCGCGGCGGATGGCGGCGGAGGATTCTTCCGCGGCGTCGCGGAGCACCTCCGCTTCGTCGACCGTCAGGACTTGGCGGCCCCGCATCACCCAGCGGCCTTCGACCATGACGTCCGCGACGTCGGCGGCGTTCCCGTAGAGCATGAGGGTGTGCACCGGGAGGTGCGTGGGCGCGAGGTGGGGTTGGCGCATGTCGACGGTGATGAGGTCGGCGAGCTTCCCAGGTTCGATGCTCCCGAGATCGTGCTCGCGGCCCACCGCCCGCGCGGCGTCGATCGTGATCATCGAGAGCATCTTTCCGGGCGGCAGGTAGTAGAAGTCGTTCAGAGCGCCCTGCTGGATCATCGCGAGGTTTCGCACGGCCTGAATGAGGTCGTAGGGGATGCCGGGGGCGACCCCGTCCGTCGTCGCCGCGACGTTGACGCCGAGGCCGAGGAGTTCGGGCACCGGGCATCGCGTGACGTACTGGCCCCAGGCGGGCGTGGTCGTCACGTGCGTCCCCGTTTCGGCGAGGATCAGCGCTTCGTCGAAAGAAATCCCCTTGCAGTGCTGCAGGTGCACGTCGGGCCCCAGAAGCGCGTCGTCCGACTGCTTCGCAAGCCGGATCATCCCGCCGAAGGCTTCGGTGTGGATGCGGGTCTTCTGGCGACTCGCGATCTCCCGCACCGCACGCATCATCTTTCGGTCGAGGTCGGTCAGCTTCACCGCGCGGTCGGCGGGCGTGGGGCCGGAGGGCTCGACCGAGCCCACCAGCACGAAGGGCGCGATGAAGGCCTGGATCCGCCCGTCGAAGGTGCCGTTCACAAGTTCGATCGCCTCTTCGGCCTTCGTCATGATCTCGTCGAACGTCAGCGAAACGCTTTCCCAACGGCCCTCCCGGTACTGGTGGAAGCCGCGCGGATAGGGCGGGTTCGAGGGACCGACCGCCACGATCTGGCGGTTGCCGACGGCACCGTACCCGCGGCTGTTCTCGACCGCAATCCTCGGGTCGTCCGCGCGCTGCGCGTTGGTGAGGACCGAGACGCCGAGCGTGATCCCCGCCTTGAGACGCTCCAACGCCGCAAGGCGCCCCTCGGCGTACCAGTAGCCGGGCGTCGTGTGATGGTGGTAGATCTTCTCCATGTACGCCATCCAAAAGGAGCGCGTGTCCCACCCGAGCGCGCGGTTCATCGTGTGGCCGGCGTGGGCGTGCGCGTCGATGAAGCCCGGGAGGATGAGCTTTCCCGAACAGTCGACGACCTTGACGTCGCCCAAAGCATTGGGGTCGAAGGCCGACGCCCGGTCGGCCCGCACGATGCGGCCGGCCTCGATGAGGACGGCCCCGTCGGGAATGATGCGGCGTTCGGCATCCATCGTGACGACGGTGCCGTGCGTGAGAAGCATGCGGGCCATGGCGGATCCTCCGGAGAAAGCAGATCACTCGATTCTCGAAAGACGGTCCGGAGAAGGCCATGCCTTCCGGCGACATGAACTTGTCTTCGGGCGACATGCGGGAAAGTGCCCAAAAGTCGACGAGGGTCGACTCAGGCGGGCCGCCGCGCAGAAAAGATCCCCGAGAAACCGCAAGGGGAGACGCGCCGACCGGGACGGAGGGCCTTTCCCTTCAACGCCTGCCTTGTGGCGCGCCATGAAGGATGAGCGACGCTGCGCATCCGCCGAAGTCCGCGGCCGCCGTCAGGCCCGGTCCCTAACACGCCTTCTTACGCGCGTAACTCCCGGACGTATCCTTCGAAGCATTCGACCACACTCGACCAACCCCCTCGGAGGAGACCCAAGATGATCCAACGCCGAACTCTGATCCGCGCCGCCGCGGCGCTTTCCGCCGCCCCGGCGGCCCTGACGCTCTCGGGCTGCGCTTCTACTGCCCAGCCTTCCGACCCCACGCGCGTGCGCGTTGCGGGCGGGTGGCTCCAGGGCGCGCGTTCGGAGCGCGCCGACAAGGTCGTCGTCTTCCGGAACGTCCCCTTCGGCGAGAATCCCTACACGGCCGAACGCCGCTTCTTGGCGCCCGTGCCGGCCGCCCCGTGGGAAGGCGTGCGCGACGCGACGAAGCCGGGTTCGATTCCCTTGCAGCCCGCCCGCGACGGGAAGGGCATGATCGGAGGCGGCGACGCGTTGGTGCTCAACGTCTGGGCGCCCGAAGGCGCCCAAGGCTGTCCCGTGATGGTGTGGATTCCGGGTGGTGGGTCCACCAACTGCGACAACAACGATCCGCGCTTCGACGGTTCCGCCTTCGCACGGGACGGCGTCGTGCTGGTGACGCTCAACTACCGCGTCAACGTCGACGGCTTCCTCAAGCTCGAAGGCGGCGACTCGGACAACGGCGTGCGCGACATGATCCTCGGGCTCACCTGGGTGAGGGACAACATCGCCGCCTTCGGCGGCGACCCCGCCCGCGTGACGGTCTTCGGGCAGTCGGCGGGCGGCACCCACATCACGAGCCTTTTGGCGTCCCCCTTGGCCCGCGGGCTCTTCTCGCAGGCGATCATTCAGAGCCCGTCGGCGGTCGCGCAGTGGTCGACCCCGGCGGACGCGGACCACGCCGCGAAGGTCTTCTCGGAAAAGCTCGGTATTGCGCCGACGCGCGCCGCCTTCACGGCGTTCCCCGAAGCCGACCTCATCGCGATGCGGAAGATTGTGGGCGGTCTCGCGCAGGACGAGGACTGGGGTCGCTTCTCGAAGGGGAATACCGCCGTCTTCAAGCCGTACGTCGACGGCGAAGTGCTCACCGCCCGTCCGGTCGACGCGATCCGCGCGGGCGCTGCGGCGGGCGTGCGCGTCCTGGCCGGGTGCGCACGCGAAGAGTGGCGTCACTACGTCGTCCCCTCGGGCGCGATCGAAAAGCTGAGCGAACCCGAAATCGCGCGCTTGATCCGCTCGTCGGGCCAGCGTGAGGACCTGGGTGAACAGTACCGCCTGGCCGGGCACGGGAAAACGCCGGGCGAAATCTTCACGCGGATGCAGGGCGACCTCATCTTCCGGATGCCCTGCAACAAGCTCCTCGAATCGCTTGCCGCCGCGGGGAACCCCGTCTGGGCGTATTCGTTCGACCGCCGCAGTCAGGTGAAGGGCAAGTCGGGCGCCGTGATCGGCGCCGCGCACTCCTGCGACGTGCCGTACGTCTTCGGGACTTTGGACGCGCCGGGTTCGGTCGCCGCGAATGGTGCGGACGCCCCGCAGGCGTTGTCGGACGAGATGCACGCCGCCTGGGTGCGGTTTGCGAAGACCGGGAATCCCGGTTGGGCGGCGTTCGAGACGGGAAAGCGCTTCACGCGCCTCTTCGACGAGGAAGTGCGCACGCACTCCGACCCGTGGGCCTTTGAGCGCCGGGCGATGAAGCTCGACTGATCCCGCCGACGGAAGCGGTTCCGTCAGCCTTGGAGCACCCGCGCGACGATGTGCCGCGCGAGGTCTCCGCGCCCGATGAGACGCCCGGCCCAACGCCGGGCGTCGTCGTTCAAGTCGCCCGCATCCGCCGCGGCGAGCCACGCGGACATCACGGCGTCGTCCGCCGCATCCTCCACCCAAAGGGCGTTCGCCGTGCGGGCGCGCTCGTCCGGCGCGCGCTTCTCCAACCACGCGTTGAGCTTGATGCGGTGCGCAAGGTCTTCGGTCGGGTAGGTCGCCCAAAGGAAGGGGAGCGCGGCCAACTGCGCTCGCACGAAGCTGTCTTCACCCCTCACGACGCCGGCGTCGGCGCTCCAGAGGATCTCGTCGAACTGCGGCTGCGGCACGAAGGGCGTACGGCGCACGATCAGGTGCTTCTCGTCCGACAACATCGCCTCCAGGCGGTCCCCGGCTTCGCCCGGGGCCAGAAGAACGTTGCGGCGAAGGGGCGAATTCTTCAGCATCCGCGCGAGCGCGTCGAGGTCGTTCACGGGGTAGCAGAAGACGAAGAAGGCGGGGAGCTCCGGATCGGCGTCGAGCGAGCGGAGGAGCTTTTCGCGGCTGTTCCCGGCCTCGAAGGCCGCACGGCGCGCGGCGTAGTCGTCCTCGACCATCACGCCCCCGGTGCGGTCCGTGAAGCCCGGGAAGAACCAAAGCTTCCTGATCCCGAGCGTCGGGTGCAGGCCCCAGACGTCGTGGCAGGTCTCGACCCAATCCTCGGCCGATAGGTAGTCGAGGTTGATCCAAAAGGGCGCTTGGCCCGTTTCGGCCGAAGACGCCATCGCGCCCTCATAGGCTTCCGGGAGCCGGCACCCGAAGGTTTCGATGACGAGGGGCGCCGGAGCGAACCCGTCCGCCTCGCCCGCCGCGGCGAAGGCGTCCCAGTCGACGACTTCGACGCCGAGTGCGGTTTGGCACTTCGCCGTCGGGTTCACGTCCGCGGCGATCTTGGCCAAGACGTCGACGCGGTCGATGATGAGCCGCGGGGCGATGCCGAGCGCGGCGAAGCGCTGCGCGAGCCGCCAGCAGACGCCGGCGTCGCCGAAGTTGTCGACGACGCGGCAGAAGATGTCGGTGCGGGAGGGAGTCGTGGCGGTCATGGCGTCGGAGAGGCTCGTAATAGGGTTGAAGAAAAGGGCGCCCGTACGTCATGGAGCGCCCTGTCATGGTGTCGCGTCGGCGGCGGATCCTTTCGTCAGAGCCCGCCGTGCTTGTTGAAGAACGGCACCGCAGCGCGCAGGTACACGTACATCGAGTAGATCGTGAGCACCGCGGCGATGAGGATGAGGACCTCGCCGATCACGGCGATGTTGATCCCGAAGACCGGGTCGTACCAAAGGAGGCACGTGATCGCGGTCATCTGCGCGATCGTCTTGATCTTCCCGTACCAATTGACCTTGACGAGGCCGGATTCGCCGATCTTCGCCATCCATTCGCGAAGGGCCGAGACGGTGATTTCGCGCCCGACGATGATCATCGCGATCGCCATGTCGCAGCGGCCGAGCCCCACCAACGCGACCAACGCGGCCGACACGAGAAGCTTGTCGGCGACGGGATCGAGAAACGCCCCCATCGGCGTCGCCCACCCTTCGTATCGGCGGGCGAGGAAGCCGTCCAGCGCGTCCGTCACGGACGCGACCACGAAGACGATCGCGGCGATGCTGTTCACCCAGTAGGCGGAGAGCCAGCGCTCCGGCAGGTAGAAGATCCCGATCACGAGCGGAATCATCGCGATGCGCGCCCAGGTGAGCGCCATCGGCACGTTCATTTGAAAGGGGGGCTTGAGCTTCATGGTTGGGGGTTGAACCTGTCTTAATGGAGCTGAGCGTAGATGCGTTCGGCGAGCGTTCGGGAAATGCCTTCCACCCGCGCGATGTCTTCGATGCCGGCGTTGGACAACTGGCGCAAGCCGCCGAAATAGGTAAGTAGTTTAGCGCGTCTCTTGGGGCCGATGCCTTCGAGATCTTCGAGCCTCGAAGCGTTTCTCGTCTTGGCGCGTTTGGCGCGCATCCCGGTGATGGCGAAGCGGTGCGCCTCGTCGCGGACTTCGGCGACCAACATCAAGGCGCGCGACATGCTCCCCAACACGAGGGGCTCGCGCGTCTCGCCGTCGATCTCGGGAAAGACGAGCGTCTCCAGGCCGGTCTTTCGGCCTTCGCCCTTGGCGACGCCCACGATCGTGGAGAGGTCGAGTCCGAGTTCGAGAAAAACCTGCCTCGCCATCTCGACCTGACCGCGCCCGCCGTCGATGAGCACGATCGTCGGGAGCTCGGCTTCGCCGCGCGCGACCGGCGCGTACCGGCGCTCGAGCACCTGCCGCATCGCCGCGTAGTCGTCGCCGGGCTCGATCCCGGTGATGTTGAAGCGGCGGTAGCGCGAGCTCTGCATGCGGCCTTCCGCATAGACGACGCAGGAGGCCTGCGTCGCTTCGCCTTGGGTGTGCGAGATGTCGAAGCACTCGATCGAGACCGTCATCGGGTCGCCGTCGTCGGGCGTCAAGCCCAGTACTTCAATGAGATCCCTGAGACGCGCGATCTGCGTGCCTTCCTCCTGAAGGCGGCGCTGGAGCGCGATCCCCGCACCCTGCACGCACATCTCAAGCCAGCGGCGGCGCTGCTCGCGGGGTTCCGACACGACCGTGACGCGCCGGCCCGCCATGTCGGTGAGAAGGTCGGACAAGCGCTCCGCAAAGCCGGGGTCGGCTTCGTCGGGTTCGACGACGACCACCGTCGGGACGCTCATGTCGGCGTAGTGCTGCGAGACGAAGGCTTCGAGGATTTCCGCTTTCGAAGGCATCATTTCGTCCGAGCGCGCGTTGATCTTGGGCCAGCTCGCGCGGTCGCCCAAGTGGCGCCCGCCCCGCACCATCGCGAGGTTCACGCAGACGACGGGGCCCGAGGACGCCACCGCGAGGATGTCCGCGTCGGTGTCCTGCCCGGTGCTCTCGACCGCCTGTTGGCTCCGCACGGCGGCCAACGCCGCGATGCGGTCGCGCCAGCGGGCGGCCTCTTCAAAGGCCCAGGCTTCGCTCGCGGCCCACATGCGCTTCTCGAACTCTTCGACGAGGTCGCTCGTGCGGCCCTCTAGAAAAGCGGCCGCCCGCTCGCAGTCCTTCGCGTAGTCTTCGCTCGAAATACGCCCGCAGCAGGGCGCGGAGCAGCGCTCGATCTGCCCCAAAAGGCACGGGCGCGAGCGGTTCGAGAAGACGGCGTTCTCGCAGGTGCGAAGCCCGAAGACCTTCTGCAGGATCTGAATGGCTTCGCGCACGGCGGTGGAATTGGGGTAGGGCCCGAAGAAGCGGCTCGCGCGGTCGACGCCGCCGCGGTAGTAGGAAAGCCGCGGGAAGGCCTCCGGCCCCAACTTGATGTACGGGTAGCTCTTGTCGTCCCGAAAGAGGATGTTGTACTTGGGCGAGAGCGTCTTGATGAGGTTGTTTTCCAGCAGAAGCGCTTCCGCTTCGCTTCGCGTCACCGTCGTTTCGAGCTTCGCGATTTGGCGGACCATGATCGCGATGCGGGGCGACAGGTCAGACTTCTGGAAGTAGGACGACACGCGCTTCTTGAGGTCGCGCGCCTTCCCGACGTAGAGGCACCGGCCCTCGGCGTCGAAGTAGCGGTAGCAGCCCGGGAGGTTCGGGAGCGTCGGGAGTTCCTTCGCGGGGTCGAAGGGGGGAAGCTCGGGCGCTTCGGCCGTCAGGACCGGCCCGCCGTCGGCTTTCCCGGCATCTTCAGCGGAGTCATCGGTTCCTTGTTCGGATGAGGCCGACCAGGGTGCCGCCTCGGCGTCGGAAGCTGAATCAGCGGGAACGGCGGGATCGTCAAGATCGTCGTCTTCAGGGCGGTCGGTGCCGGGCTCGGTCTTCAAGCGCGCTCTCCAGGAAGGGATTCGGGCGGGGATGTCGTGGGTGAAGGCTTCCTCTATGGAAAGCCTTCGGGCAACGCTCCGATTCTATCGAAGGACGGCGGCTCCCCGCGGGCGGTTTCGGTCCGCCGAAAGGAGGAGGCCGATGCGCGGAGCGGCCCGAGCGATCCTCCCCGGGTCGTCCTTCGGGCGTTCTCCGGGCACTCTTCGCCCGGGTCGCCGACAGCCTTGAAGTTCCTTGAGTTGCGGCAAATCTCATCCGGTGAAATTCGTGAGGGCCGTCGATAAACTTCACCGTACGCCCTCGGGAAAAGGCCGGTGCAAGCCAAACGCTCCGGCGGATTCTCCCTTTTAAGAAACACTGAAACCGAGCGCACGCGCGCCCGCAACCCTCAGCAACCGCCATGCAGCCCACGCTCCGCCTCGCCGGCGACGACTACACCCGTTCCACCGCGATCGGCCTCTTCGCTCCCATTTGTTGGGGGATGTCGGTCGGGCTCGTGCGCGGCATCGCCGAAGGCTTCGGCATGGCGCAGGGCCAGTTTCTGCTCTACTGCATCGCGACGACCTGCCTCTTCTTCATGGTGGGGCTCCCGGACTTCCGGAAGATGTCGAAGAAGTACCTCTTCATCGGGATCCCGACCGCGAACGCGAGTTCGCTCTCCTTCTGCCTCGCGCTCTTCACGTCGGCGGGTGGCCGTCAGACGCTTGAGGTCGGCATGGTGAACTACCTCTGGCCCTCGCTCACGATCGTCGCCGCGGTGCTCTTTGCGGGCGTCAAGGCGCGCTGGCACCTCTGGCCGGGACTTCTCGTCGCCATCGCCGGGATCATGGTCGTGCTGGGCGGCGAAGAGGGCGTCTCGCCCGCGCTGATTCTCCAACACGCGTCGGAAAACCCCGCGTCCTACCTCTTGGCGGTCGTCGCCGCCACCACCTGGGCCGCGTTCTCGATCATGACGCGCCGCTGGGGGAACGGCGTCAACCCGAGCACGCTGATCTTCGCGTTGGATGCGTTGATCTTCGGGGTGCTCTGGCTGATGGGGGTCGGCGAAGGTCCCTCCGAAGCCTCCTGGCGCGGGATCGTCTCCGCCGTCTTCGGCGGGTTCGCCATGGCCGGGGCCTACGCCGCGTGGACGCGCGGCATGGCCCGCGGGAACATCACCGTGCTCGCCGTCGCCTCCTACTTCACGCCGGTGCTTTCCTGCCTTTTCGGCGCGGTGTGGTTGGGCGCCGACCTCACGGCCGCCTTTTGGACGGGCGTGGGCTTCGTGGTGCTGGGCTCGCTCGTCTGCTGGCACGCGACGCGCGAGCAGAAGACGCCGGGCGCGAAGGCTGAAGGCAAGATCGAGGGAAAGAGCGCCGTCACGAAGGGCGACCCCAAGAAGGTCTGAGCCCGAGGGGTTCCGAAGGGGGTGGGGACTTCCTCACGCGGAACGCGCCGCGAAGACCGAACCCCGTGAGAACCCATGAAAACGCATGAAAACGGGCCGACGGCATCTTCGCCGCGGCCCGTTTGAATTTTCCTATGCCCCGATTGACCCGGCCGTCGTCGGTCGGTCGTCGTTCGGACGGATCAGGGGCGCCGCCCGATCAAAGCGCGTTGTCGAGCTCGTCGAGGTCGTAGTGGATGTTGATGCCGTCGTAGGTCGACTCGACGTGCACGCCCGACTGGCAGCGGAATTCGAGCCAGGCGGTCGCGGGCTTCACCGCGTCGCCCGAGCCCTCTTCGGAGCTCCCGTAGAGCGGGAGCATCCCCATCTTGCGCTGGCCGCAGAACTGCTGCGCCTCCTTCTGAAGATGTTCGACCAACTTCGTCGGGGCCTTGGTGCCGGGCCACGCGGCGGAGATGCGCCAGACGTTGCCGACGACGTTCTCGATCTTCTGATCGCGGTTGCTGAAGTGTTCATGCTCTTCGCGGATCGACGAGCAGCCGGCAAGAAGCGTGACCGCCGCAAGGGCCGTGATTGTCGCGGTGAGTCGGGGGAACTTGAGCATGGGGAAGGCGTCCGTAGGTTTGGGTGTCGGGGGCCCGGGGCGGACTTGCGCTGCGCCGCCCACGGGCGATGCGCGGAAGTGTAGCAAGTTCGACCGAAGGCGTAGTTCGGGGCGCCCAACGACTTTCTTAAGAAATGCATCGGTGCGATAGGAAACGGACGCCCTGAAAAACCCCGAGTGCGGCTAGAATTCGCGGCCTTCCGGGTTCTAAGGAATCCTTAACTTTGCCCCCTTAAACTCCGGCCCAAAATCGCGGAAGACTACCCCTTTTGGGGTGGAACCCCGCCCCCGAGAGATCCCATCGACCACCCGTACCACAAGATGACCGACCCCATCCTTGAAGTGCGAAACCTCACCTGCGAGCGCGGCGAACGCACGCTCTTTCAGGGCCTCACCTTCGCCGTCGGCGAAGGCACCCTCGTGCGCATCGCGGGCTCGAACGGCGCCGGCAAGACGACGCTCCTGCGCCTGATGACGGGGCTCATGCGCCCGGTGGAAGGCGAAGTGCTCTGGCGCGGGGTGCCGATTGCGAAGGCCGCCCAGGACTTCTGGCGCGAGCTCTGCTACATCGGTCACAGGAACGGCGTGAAGGACGATCTCTCGGTGATCGAAAACCTCCGCATCAACGCGCGCATCGCGTCGCTCCCCTATGACGAGGAGAAGGCGCTCGAGGCCCTTCATGCGGTGGGTCTCTCCGACTACGTCGACGTGCCCGCGGGGCAGCTCTCCCAAGGTCAGCGCCGCCGCGTGGCCTTGGCGCGCCTCTGGCTCTCGCGCTCCGTGGCGCTCTGGGTGCTGGACGAACCCTTCACCGCGTTGGACGTGAAGGGCGTCGCGCGTCTGGCGGATCTCATCGGCGCGCACGTGAAGGAAGGCGGGATCGTCATGCTCGTCACCCACCAGGAGGTGCCCGTCGAAGGCGCGAGCCTGATGGTGGTTGAGCCCGAACGCTGGTCGCCGCGCCGCCGCACCGCGGAAGAGCGCGCCTTGGCCGACAGCGACGCGCGCGAAGCCGAAAACGAAGCGCACTGACGAGGAGCGGACGAATCATGTGGAACCTCTTTCTCACCATTCTCCGCCGCGATCTGACGCTGTCGCTTCGCCGCAAGTCGGACCTCGCCCAGGTGATCTTCTTCTTTGCGGTCGTCGTGACGCTCGTCCCCTTGGGGGTCGGCGCCGAAACGAACATTCTCCGCGCGATCGCGCCGGGGGTCGTGTGGGTGGCGGCCCTTCTTGCGGCGCTCCTTTCGCTTCCCCGCATGTTCGCGACCGACCATGAGGACGGCACGCTCGAACAGATGCTGGTCGCCGCGGAACCCCTTCCCGTCATCGTCATCGCCAAGGTGGCCGCGCACTGGCTCGTGACCGGCGTCCCGATGACGATCTTCGCGACGATCTTCGGCGTGATGTTCGACCTGACGCTCGAGATGACGATCGTCATGGTGGCGAGCTTGGCGCTCGGCACTCCGGTGCTCTCGCTTGTAGGCGCCGTCGGCGCCGCGCTCACGCTCGGTCTTCGCGCCGGGGGCGTCCTCACGTCGCTTCTCGTGCTTCCGCTCTACATCCCGGTGCTCATCTTCGGTGCGGGGGCCTCGCAGGCCGTCGCCGTCGCGATGAGCCCCTCCGCGCACTTCATGATCGTCGGGGGCTTGACGCTCCTCTCGCTCGCCCTGGCGCCGATCGCGGTCGCCGCGGCGCTGCGCATCGCCGAACAGTAACCATCCTTCAAGAGAAACGAGGTCATCGACACATGCACTCTTCGGATCTTCAGGCCTTCTACCGCACCGCAGGGAAGCTCATTCCCTGGCTGATGGGCGCCGCGCTCATCCTCTTCGTGGTGGGCTTCTACTTCGGGTTCTTCGAGTGCCCGATCGAGGCGCGGCAGGGGAACTCCTACCGCATCATCTTCATCCACGTCTCGGCGGCCTGGCTCTCGATGCTGCTCTACGTGCTGATGGCGGTCTTCAGCCTGATCGGGCTGCTCCGCAACAACCAGCTCGCCTTCATCGTCGCGCAGGCGATGGCGCCGACCGGCGCCCTGATGGGCTTCATCGCGCTCTTCTCGGGCGCCTTCTGGGGGCGCCCGACCTGGGGCACGTACTGGGTGTGGGACGCGCGCCTCACCTCGATGCTGATCCTCTTCTTCCTCTACCTCGGGTTCATTGCGCTGCACAGCGCGATCGACGACAAGCGCCGCGCGGACCGCGCCGCCTCCGTCATCTCGATCGTCGGCGTCGTCAACGTCCCGATCATCTACTTCTCGGTGCGCTGGTGGAACACGCTCCACCAGGGCGCCTCGATCACGACGTCGGGCACCTCGATGGCGAAGATCATGCTCTACACGCTCCTCGTCATGGTGGCGGCGGGCATGTTCTACGGCGCGGGCACCGTGCTCTCGCGCACCCGCACGATCATCCTTGAACGCGAACGCCGTCAAACCTGGGCCCAAAAGGCCGCTCTGGAGGGCAAGCTGTGAACTGGACGTCCTTTTCCGAATTCATCCACATGAACGGCCACGGCTACTACGTGTGGATGGCCTACGGCGCGCTCGCCGTCGCCGTGATCTACGAACTCTGGTCGCTCGCCGCCCGCCGGCGCCGCATCTGCGCGCGCCTCTCGCGCGAAGCCCGCGCGGCGAAGTCCACCCTTGAAATCTGATACCCGGAGACACTTGCCATGGATGCCAAAAGCAAGAAGCTCGCCCTGATCGGCGCGGCCGTGGTCGCGGTGGGCGCGGGCGTGACCCTCGCCCTCAACGCCTTCAACGAAAACCTAGTCTTCTTCTTTTCGCCCACGCAGGTCGTGGCGAAGGAAGCCCCGACGGGCCGCACGTTCCGTCTGGGCGGCGTCGTGGAGCCGGGTTCGGTGAAGCGCCAGGCCGACGGCGTGACCGTCGTCTTCCACGTGACCGACACCGCGCAGGCCGTCCCGGTCCAGTACACCGGGATCCTCCCCGACCTCTTCAGCGAAGGGCAGGGCGTCGTGGTGCAGGGCAAGCTCGACGATCAGGGCCTCTTCACCGCGAGCGAAGTGCTCGCCAAGCACGATGAAAACTACATGCCTCCCGAAGCCGCCCAGGCGCTCGAAGACGCGCACAAGGCCGGCGTGAAGAAGGCGCAGGAGGAAGCCGCCGCCAAGGCCGCCGCGGCGAAGTCCTGAACCCGACTTCCCAACAAAACCTCAACCCCTTGAAGGCCGGCCCGATTCCGTCCGGCCTTTACCGGAGACACTCCCGTGATTCCTGAGATTGGTCACTTCGCACTCATCCTGTGCCTTGCGCTGAGCATCGTGCAGGGCGTGCTGCCGCTCGTGGGCGCCGCTCGGGGGAGCCGCGCCCTGATGGCGGTGGCCCGCCCCGCGTCGCTTGCGAACGCGTTCTTCGCGACGATCGCCTTCGGCGCGCTCGCCTATTCGTTCTACGTGTCGGACTTCACCGTCCTCAACGTGGCGAACAACTCGAACTCCATGCTCCCGGCGATGTACAAGATCGCCGCGACCTGGGGCTCGCACGAAGGTTCGATCCTCTTCTGGTCGACGACGCTCGCCTGGTGGGGCGCCGCGGTCGCGTTTTCCGCGAAGCGCCTCCCGACCGACATGGTGGCGCGCGTCACCGGCGTGATGGGCCTGGTGGGGATGGGCTTCCTGCTCTTCATGCTCTTCACGTCGAACCCGTTCCTGCGCCTCTTCCCGGCGCCGGCGGAAGGCGCCGACCTGAACCCGCTCCTCCAGGACCCGGGCATGGTCTTCCATCCGCCGCTCCTCTACCTCGGGTACGTGGGCTTTGCGGTGCCCTTCGCCTTCGCGATCGCGGCCCTCATTTCGGGCCGCCTCGACGCCGCGTGGGCCCGCTGGATGCGCCCCTGGACGACGGCCGCCTGGATTCTCCTGACGCTCGGCATCGCGCTCGGCTCCTACTGGGCCTACTACGAGCTCGGCTGGGGCGGCTGGTGGTTCTGGGACCCGGTCGAGAATTCCTCCTTCATGCCGTGGCTGACGGGTACCGCCCTCATCCACAGCCTGGCGGTGACGGAAAAGCGCGGGTGCTTCCGCATCTGGACGGTGCTCCTTGCGATCCTCACGTTCTCGCTTTCGCTTCTCGGCACCTTCCTCGTGCGCTCGGGCGTCCTCACCTCGGTGCACGCGTTCGCGACCGACCCTGAGCGCGGCCTCTTCATCCTCGCCTTCCTCATCATCGTGATCGGGCTCTCGTTCCTGCTCTTCGCGTGGCGCGCCCCGACGGTGGGTCTCGGCGGCAACTTCGGGATGATCTCGCGCGAGTCGATGCTCCTCGTCAACAACGTGCTTCTCGTCGTCGCGATGGGCGCGGTGCTCCTGGGTACGCTCTATCCGCTCTTCCTTGACGCCTTGAACGCGGGCAAGATCTCGGTCGGGCCCCCGTACTTCGATGCGGTCTTCGGGCCCTTGATGCTCCCGATGGTCTTCCTCATGGCGATGGGCCCGATGGCGCGCTGGAAGGAAACGAACCTCGTTGAGCTTGCCCGCCGCGTCGCCTGGTGCTTCGTCGCCGCTTTGGTGGTCGGCGCCGCCATTCCGCTTCTCATGGGCGAATGGGGTCACTGGGTGTTCGTGGGCTGCACGCTCGCCGCCTTCGTCGTCTTCGGCGCGATCGAAGACATCCGCGGTCAGATCCGCCACGCGCAGGGGAGCTTCTTCGCGAAGCTCGCGCGTCAGCCGCGCGCCTTCTGGGGCATGCACTTGGCGCACGTCGGCGTCGCCGTCTTCATCATCGGCGTGGCGCTCGTGAAGGGCTATCAGTCCGAACGCGACGTCCGCATGTTCGAAGGGGACACCGTTACGGTCGCCGGCTACACCTTCACCTTCAACGGCGTCACGAACGAGCGCGGTCCCAACTACACGGCCGACCGCGGCGACTTCACGCTCTCGAAGGACGGGAAGGAGCTCCAGCACCTCTATCCTGAAAAGCGCAAGTACTTCAGCTCGAACTCGATGCCGATGACCGAAGCCGCGATCCGCCACTCGATCACGGGCGACGTGTACGTTTCGCTCGGGGTCCCGAGCTCCGACGGCGGCTGGGTCGTGCGCGCCTACTCGAAGCCCTTCGTCACCTGGATCTGGTGGGGCACCATCCTGATGGCGATCGGCGGCTTCATCGCCGCGTCGGACCGCCGCTACCGCGCGAAGAAAAAGGCGAAGAACGCCTCCGCGGCCGCGTGAGAGGGAGTTAAATCATGAAAGCTGCCAAGTATCTGATTCCGTTTGCGATCTTCGTCTTCCTCGCGGGCTTCCTCTTCAAGGGGCTCTACCTCGATCCGAGGACGCTCCCGTCGGCCTTGATCGAAAAGCCGATGCCCAAGATCGAACTCCGTCATCTGTTCGAACCTGAAAAGACCTTCACGGCCGAAGAGATGAAGGGGAAGGTCTGGATGATGAACGTCTGGGCGACGTGGTGCGTGCCCTGCAAGCAGGAGCACCCGTACCTCGTGAACTTGAAGCGCCAGGGTCTCAAAACCCCGATCGTGGGCTTCGTCTACAAGGACCAACCCGCGGCCGCCGCGAAGATGCTCCGCCAGTCGGGCAACCCCTACGACCTCGTCGTCTACGAGACCGAAAACAAGGCGGGGCTCGACCTGGGCGTCACGGGCGTTCCCGAAACCTTCATCATCGACAAGAAGGGCGTCATCCGAGGGAAGGTGAGCTACCCGATCCTCGACGACCTTTGGTTCGGTCAGGTGAAGCCCCTTCTTGAACAGCTGGAGGCCGAATGATGTCCGCTCAGACCCTCAAGCGTGCGGCCGCCGCGCTCGCCCTTTCGGCGACCCTGACCCTTCCCATGGCCGCCCAGGCCCGCGAAGCGGCCCCGACCGCCTTCGACCCCGTCGCGCACGAGCGCGTCGTGCAGGTCTCCGAACAGCTCCGCTGCCTCGTCTGCCAGAACCAGTCGATTGCGGAATCGAACGCGGAGCTCGCCGTCGACCTCCGAAATCAGGTGATCGAACAGGTCAAGGCCGGGAAGACCAACAAGGAAATCATCGACTACATGGTCGAGCGTTACGGGGACTTCGTCCTCTACCGCCCGCCCTTCAAGTCGACCACCTACATTCTCTGGATCGGCCCCATCGCGCTCTTTTTGATCGGGCTCGGTGCGTTCTATGTCAATCTGCGCCGCCGCAAGCGCGTCGTCGCTTCGGAAGCCAAGCCCCTGACGGCCGACGAGCAGGCTCTCGCCGCCGACCTCTTGGGTGAAAAGAAGGAGTAAGCCGTGACGACTTTCATCATCATCTGCGTGCTGATGGCCGTCATCGCGGTCGCCGCCGTCTTCTACCCGCTCTGGACGGGCGGGCGCTCGGACGCCGACGCGAGCCAGCGCGAACACGTTCTCGGGATTCTCCGCCAGCAGGCGGCGGACCTCGAAGCGGAACGCGCCGCGGGCCGCATCGATCAGGACGAGTACGAAGAGACCCGCATGGAGCTCGAGCGCCGCGTCTTGGAAGAAGCCCGCCAGGAAAAGGTCGAGCAGTCCGGGACCGCGTCGAAGCTCACCAAGCAGCTCGCGATCGTCCTCGCGGTGATCATCCCCGCCGCGGCCGCCTTCGGCTACGTCGCGCTCGGTCGCTACACCGCGATGGATCCCGCCTTCCTCGCGGCGATGGAACGTCAGTCCACGCAGTCCCGCGGTCATTCCGCCGCGGAAATGCAGAAAATGATGGACGACCTGCGCGCGCAGTTGGAAGCCAATCCCCAGAACCCCGAAGGGTGGTTCATGCTGGCGCGCGTCGCCGCGAGCGTCAACCGCTTCGACGACGCCCTGGAAGCCTTCAAGCGCTTGGACGCGCTCGTTCCCAACAACGCCGACATCATCGCCGACATGGCGGACATGATGGCCGCGGCGAACGGCAAGGTGATCACGCCCGACGTCGAGAAGCTTCTCCAGAAGGCGCTCTCGATCGACCCGGGTCAGTGGAAGGCCCTGGCGCTTCTCGCCATCAACGCGTGGGACAAGCAGCAGTACGCGAAGGCCGCGGAATACTGGGAGCGCCTCGTTCAGGTGGTGCCGCCCGACTTCCCGGACCTCGACCAGATCCGCGCCAACATCGAAGAAGCGAAGCGCCTGGGCGGCGTCAACGACTCGATCTCGCAGTCGAGCCCGAACGCGCGTCAGTTGTCGGACGCCGGGGAATCCGTCCCGACGGCGTCCCCTGAAAACGGCCGCGTGATCGCGGGCACGGTGACGCTCGCCGACGATCTGAAGGGCAAGGTCTCCCCGACCGACACCGTCTTCATCTACGCGCGTCCCGTCTCGGGCTCCCGCATGCCGGTCGCCTACACGTCGATCGAAGTGAAGGACCTCCCGTACAACTTCACGCTGAACGAATCGATGACGATGGCGATGGGCGCGGACACGCTCCGGAACGTCGACACCGTGATCGTCGGCGCCCGCATCTCGAAGACCGGGAACTTCATGCCGCAGTCGGGCGACCTCGAAGGCGAAATGAAGAGCCCCGTCGAAGTGGGCGACCGCGGCGTCGTGGTGCAGATCACCTCGGTGCGCCAGTAAGCCCATCGGACGCTTCACGCCAACCCGGCGTGAGGTCCTCCGACGAAAAAACGCCGAATCCGGTTGAGGCCGGGTTCGGCGTTTCTGTTCGTGCGGCTTCGTCCGGCGCTGCTTGGGGTCGTTCCGCCGAAAAAGAAAAGAGCCGCGGATTCACTCTCCTGCTCCCACCGCAGGGGTGCCGTCGGCTCTTTCTTTGAGAACAGCCTAACTCCATTCGTCGGCGCGGTGTTCAGGAGACGCCCGCTTTTTCGCCGTCGGCGCATTCTGCCGGCCGGTCGCCGCCGTTCCCGCTTTCGTGCAAGAAGGCGGCCGCATCGGTCAATCGGGCCGGAAGCCGTCCCGGCATACTTTCTTCCAACGTTTGTTGCGGCCCCGAGCCCCGCGGGCCGCCATTTCGAAGAAGGACAACCGACCATGCAGAATTTCGTTTGGGAAACGCCCGCCCGCGTGCATTTCGGCAAAGGCGTGATTGAAGAGCTCCCGGAAGAAGTTGCCCGCTTCGGGCGCCGCGTGCTTTTGGCGTACGGCGGCGGCTCGATCAAGCGGATCGGCCTCTACGACAAGATCCGTGAGCTCTTGAAGGACTGCGAAATCGTCGAACTCACGGGGATCGAACCCAACCCCCGCGTCGAAAGCGCGCGGGAGGGCGCGAAGCTCTGTCGCGAGCACGACGTCGACGTGATCGTCTCGGTGGGTGGCGGCTCGGTGCTCGACTGTTCGAAGTTGGTCGCGGCCGCCGCGAAGTACGACGGCGACGCTTGGGACTTGGTGGAAAAGAACGAGCTCGCGGGCGAATGCCTCCCGATCATCGCGGTGATGACGTTGGCGGCGACGGGGTCGGAGCTCGATGCCGGCGCCGTCATTTCGAACCTCGGGAAGAAGCGCAAACTCCCCTTCATGCACGGGCCCACGTTCCCGAAGGCGGCGTTTTTGGACCCGACCTACACGTTCACGGTCCCGGCTTGGCACACGGCCTGCGGCGCGTCGGACATTCTCTCGCACGTCATGGAGCAGTACTTCGTGCTTGACGCCAACCCCATCGCCGACGGCTTCTGCGAAACGATGATGCGGGTCGTGGTCGAAGAGACGCCGGTCGCCCTGGCGGAACCCGACAACTACGACGCCCGCGCCGCGCTCATGTGGGCGAGCTCCTGGGGCTGCAACGGGCTCCTCTCGCTCGGGAACGGCCCCTCGGCCTGGGCCTGCCACGCGATCGAGCACGAAATCTCCGCCTACTACGACGTGACGCACGGCGCGGGGTTGGCGGTCGTGACGCCGCGGTGGCTCCGCCGCAGCATGACTGCTGAAACGGCGCCCCGCATCGCGCACTTCGGCGCGCGCGTCTTCGACCTCGCGCCGACGGGCGACGTCATGGAAGACGCCGAGCGCGCCGTGCGGGCTTTGGAAGCCTTCTACGCGAAGATCGGCATGCCGGCCGACATGGAGGCTTTGGGCGTTCCCGACACCGAGAACGTCGATGCGATGGCCGAAGGCGCCTTCACGGCGTTCCCGCTCCACCTTGCGATGAAGCCGCTTGAGCGCGAGGACGTGAAGGCGATTCTCCTGGACGCGTTCCGGAAGTGAGCTTCGCACGGTTCGCCCCCTCGAAAGCCCGCAGAAATGCGGGCTTTCGGCCATTCCCCGTCGCAAAATCCGGCCGGACCCCTCGGCTATAATCAAAAAATTCGACGCCCCCGGGTTCGGGCCCGGGCGACGCCGGGACTGAAACCGTTTTTTCCCTTCCGCGACAACCAAGCACGGAGCTCCTCATGGCCGAACACGCGCCCACCGTTCTGACCCATCCGCTTCTCGCGAATCTGCTCGTCGAAGCGGCGGTCGACACGATCAACGTCTTCCGCCGTTCGGACTCCCCGGACGAAGTGGCCCATGCCGCCTCGACCACCGTGGAGACGCTCGCCGCGCTCTTCATCGACATGGGCGACGCGCTCGACCACATCGTGCGGCTCCCCGACGGGTGGTCGCACGAAGCGATGGCCGAACGCGTGCTTCCGCTGCTCAAGGAAGATCCGGACCTCCCCGAAATCCCCGAGGATTTGGGTGAGACCGAACGCCAGGCGGCGATCATCGTGCTCACCTTCAACCGCATCATCTCCGGCATGATCGCGGCCTTCGCCGAACTTTCGGAGCAGGAACGCATCGACCCGACGGGGGATTTGTCCGACTTCTGCGCGCACCCCTCGGTGCAGATGGAAATCGCGGGCTGGACGGCCCTCATTCTCGGACCTGAAGACGAAGAAGAGGCGTCTCCCAACGACGCCGAATAAGAATCACCATGACAGACAACACGCAAACAACCCCCGTGTCCCTCGGCACGGATGAATTGGAAGCGCTCCTCGCGGACACCGTCCGCAAGGTGCTCAAAAACCTTCTCGACGTCCGCGCGGGCACGCTCACCGCGGACGAAGCCGCCGAGCGCGACGACGCGGCCGTGCGCTCGATCGCGCGCATCCTCATGAACGAAGACGAGCGCTTCGCGGTGACGCTTCCCGCGTGCGGGCCGCAGTTGGTGGCCGACATGCGCGAGAACATCCCGGCGCTCTTTCGCGATCAGCCGGCCGAAGCCGCCGAAAATCCCCGCGCCGCGATGGTGCACGCCGCCCGCGTCTTCCAGCGTGAGATCTACACGATGCTGCGCGCCTGCCTCTCGCAGGGCGAGTGCGACGAAGGCGACGAAAAGCTCGCCGAATGCTTCGAGGGCTTCTGCTCGGTCTGGCTCGTGCGCTTCACGGGCGGGCGCCTTCGCAACTGATTGACCTTCTGACTCGACCCCCACCCGGAGACCCCCGATGAGTTCCTGCAAGCGCTGCGCCGGCGGATGCCGCGACTTCAGCTCCAAGGCCGACCGCGCCCCCAACATCGCCTCGATCGACGTCGTGGAGGGGATTCTTCTGAAAGCCGCGAAGAACATGCGCGCCCGCGCGGAAGCCTTCGCCGCGGGGGAACTCTCCGAGGCCGACATCGAGGCCGCGAACCGGAAGCTGCTCGACTGGCTCGCGACGACCTTTGCGGGCGAGAACCCGCACTTCGAGACGACTGAGGACTGGAACCCCTACGGGCTCGCTCAGCTGATCCGCGAAAAGGCGGAGGAGGTCGACCTCTCGGGCCTCACGGACGCCGCCGTCGTGCGCGCCGCCGCCTCCTGGTTCGTGGCGGATGCGGTCGAGACGGTGGCTTCCACCCCCGACGACGCGAGCCTCGAAGCCCTGGCCGCCCGTTGGGCCGCGGGCTTCACGGGGATGCCGGACTTCTGAGTCCCGACCCAAACTCCACAGAATTGAACGACCAAAACGACCATGCGCTTTGAAGACCTTGCCGACTTTCTGCGCGTCCGACCCGGTCACGGCGTCGCCCAGGAAGGCGACGATCTCGTCGAGACGCCCTTCGTGCTTCCCGGCACGACCGAACCCCTCGTCATCCGCGTGACGCGCATGACGGGTGAGGACGGGCCGCTCCTCGTCACCGACGGGGGCGCTTTGGCCGCGAGCCTCTCGGGCCGCGCGGTCGACGTCGCGCGTCTTTCCGAGACCGCCCCCGAAGGCTTCCGCACGGCGTTGGAAGCCACGGGTGCCGGCGTCGACGACGAAGGCCGCGTCTTCGTCGTGGCGGGCGCCCCCGACCTCTTGAAGCACGCCGTCGCGGCGGTGACCTCCGGCGTGATGATGCTGGGGACGCTCGCGGCCGCCTCCCGCTGACCGCCGACGAACGAGATCATGACGCTTCCCACGAACCGAAACGGCGGCAGCGCCCATTCCGGCGACATGCGCCCGCTCACGAACCGCGACCTCGCGCGCGAGGACGTCGCGCGCATGATGTCGCGGCTCTCGCCCGATGCGTTGAACACGCTCCGGATGGTGGCCGACATGAAGAAGCGTCCGCCCGAAGAGGTCCTTCGGGAAGAAATCGAAAACGCCATCGCGAACCAGCTCCCGCCCGTGCCGATCGAAGAGATCATCCGGCTGATGGGCGCGCGCTGCTACGAGCTGGGCTATTTGGTCGGGTCCGCGAAGCGGTTTTTCCGGAACCTGCGCGGAGACTGACGTGCCGGAAGGCTCTGAAGTCCGCGAAGCCGACCCGCTCGGCATCGTCGTTGAAGGCGGCGGCTGCCGCGCGATCTACGCGGCGGGCGTCTTGGACGTCTTCGACGCGGCCGAGCCCCTCATGCGTGAGGTGAAGGGCGTGCTGGGCGTCTCCGCCGGTGCCATCCACGCCGCGAGCTTCGTCTCGCGCCAGCGCGGCCGAAGCCTTCGGATCTACGAGCGCTTCGCGCCGGACGAGCGCTTCGGGAGCTTCCGCCGGTGGCTTCGCACCGGATGCGTGATCGACCGCGACTTCTGCTTCCGCGAGATTCCGGACGCGCTCGAACCCTACGACCACGAGGCGTTCGCGCGCCGCACGATGCGGTTCTTCGCGGGCGTCACGAACCTCGAGACGGGGAAGGCCGAATTCCCCGAGCTCACCGACATGCGCCGCGACATTGATCTCCTCGCGGCCTCGACCGCGCTCCCCTACGTGATGCCGGCGGTGCGTTGGCAGGGGAAGGCTTTCGTCGACGGCGGCTGCGCCGACCGCGTCCCTGCGGCGGCCTTTGAAGCCATGGGCTTCACGCGGCAGATCGCGGTCTTGACGCGCCCCGAAGGGGATTCGGTGAGGGACCGCGACGCCTGGCTCGCCCCTTGGATCTACCGGAAGTATCCGGCCTTCGTGCGGGCTTTTCAAAAGAGCGGCGAGGCGTACGACCTGGCCCAAGAACACTTGAAGCGCCGCGAGGAGGAGGGCAAAGTCTTCGTGATCCGCCCGAAGGCCCCCTTGGGCGTGCCCCGCATCACGCACGATGCGGCGGAGCTCCGCCGCGCCTGGGAGGCGGGACGGCGGGATGCTCAGGAGGCAATGCCGCGGCTCCTCGAGTGGCTCGGGCGCTGAAGCCCTTCAAGTCTTCCGAAGCATCTTCAATGCGTCCTACGCGCCCGGCGTGAGCGTCAGGTTCCTCTTTTTGAGAATCCGGTGAATCGTCATCGGCGACACCGAATCGACCCACCCGGCCTCGACGGCCTTTTCGGCCAAAAGGCGAAGCGTCCAGGCCTGCACGCCCTCGGGAGGCGCGCCGGAGGCGAGTTCGGCGATCTTCGCTTCGAACGCCTCGTCGAACCGGACCGTGCGTCCCCGGCCCTGCACGGTGCGCTCCGACAAGCCGAGCCGCTCGGAGATGGCGGCGTTGGAGAGCCCGTTCGCCAAAAGCCCCGTCACCTCGCGCTCCCTCGGGCTCATCTCTGCGAGAACGCGCTCCGCCTCCAAGGACGAGAGCATCCCTTCCGTCGGGTGCGGCGCCGCGCACGCGGCTTCAATGACGGGAATGAGGCGCTCGGCGTCGACGGGCTTCTCAAGGAAGTCGAAGCGCCGTTCTTCACGGCCTGCACGGCCGTCGGCACGTCGCCGTGCCCCGTGATGAAGACGATCGGCATCAAGAGGTTCTCTTCCTTCATCCGGGCCTGAAGTTCGAGCCCCGAGAGCCCCGGCATGCGGATGTCGAGGAGCACGCAGCCGGGCGGCGCGGAGCGGTAGTCCTTCAGAAAGGCTTCGGCCGATTCGTACGCGACGGTCTCACCAACGCCTACACGGAACGTCCCATTTCGCTCACCCGCGGCGCCGTGATCGGCGTGCGCGACACGTACCTGCGCTGGGCGCCGGAGTCGCCGATCTTCCCGCTCGTCAAGTATTCGGGCGTGGCGCTCAGGAACTGGCAGAACGCGATCGTGGTGAACTGGTGCGGGAAGCGCTTCTTCGAAGAAACGTCTTCGGCCGGCCTCTCCGCCGACTCCGCGAAGCTGACGAGCTACGGGACCGCCAACTCCACCCGCGGCCTTTTGGACGGCACGAACGGCGCCTTCTTCAAGGATCTCGATAAGAACCCGTACGTCCACGGCGATTGGAAGAACATCGGCCGCACGAAGTACAACCCGGTCAACTTCATCGCCGCGGCGCTCCAGATCAACGAAGGCTCGCACGCGCCGGATTGGTCCGCGGGTCCGCAGTGGGCGATCTTCGACTCCGAAGCGGTGAAGCGCGAACGCATCCGCATCACGGAGAACTCGGTCGACCCGCAGTACTTCTTCAAGGCGGACACCATTGAAGAGCTCGCGGAGAAGATCAACACGAACCCGTGGATGAGCCACAAGATCGACCCGAAGGTTCTGGCTGAGACGGTCCGCACGTACAACACCTACGTCGACAAGGGCGAAGACCCCGACTTCGCAAAGCCCGCGCCCCAGTTCAAGATCGAGAAGGGCCCCTTCTACGCGGCCGGGACGTCGGTGACGCTCCACGACTGCTACTGCGGCCTGCACGTCACGAACGACTGCGAAGTCCTCGACTGGGAAGGCAACGCCATCGCCGGGCTCTACGCCGCCGGTGAAGTGACGGGCGGCTCCTCGATGCACGGCCTCTCGCGCGGCCGCATCCAGGCCTACGTCCTCGGCAACGCCTTCAAGAAGCTCGCCTAAGCGGGTCCATCCGTAAGAACCGAACCGCGCCGCGGTCTTCCGTCGGGAGACCGCGGCGCAGGAGACTCAGAACATGACCAAGACCCACCGGATCTGCGCCGCGCTGGCCCTTGCCTTCGGCATCGCGCTTTCCTCGCTCCCGGCCGGAGCGGCCGATGCCCCGAAGTCCGATATGTGCCTCGCCTGCCACGGCGGCAGCTTCGACGCGCTCCGCGACAAGACGAAGGACTGGAAGGACGAATTCGGCGACGCCGTGCAGCCGCACCAGTATCTCGATCCGAACGCCGCGAATCCCCATCAGGGCGAAAAGGTGGTGCCGGAATGCACGGGCTGCCACGAGGAGCACCCGATGCCGATTCCTTCGGGCTACAAGCCGAAGGAAGTCTCGCTCTCGATGTGCTACGGCTGCCATCATATGGAACATTTCCAACCGTGCAGCGATGCCGGTTGCCACGAGAAGTAAGTCGCAGAAGCCCCGATTCTCCTTGATTGTCCCCGCTCCGATCTCCTCCGGAGCAACAGAAAGCCGGGCACCATTCGGGGTTGCCCGGCTCCTTTTTTGATCCTTTTTGGGGTCTGCGTGCGGGCGGCTTACTTCTGCCCGAGCAGCCCCTTCTTGAGGCTCCCGTCGATGGGCTTCTCACCCAGCCAGATCGCGAGCACGGCGTCGTAGAGGGGCTTCCCCGGAATCGCTTCGCCCACGGGCGCGCCGTTTCGGGTCACCGTCGTGCCGGCCTCGGGCGAGAAGTCGAAGTCGACCACGTCGCCTTCCTTCACGTCGCCGATCCCGGTCATGATGGCTTTCAACTGCGTGAGTTCCTTCTGAATGGCGGCTTCGCCCTCGGGCGTCAGGTTCGCTTTGAGGCCGTCGTCGAGCGCCTCGATGAAGTCGCTCCCCGAGACGTTGCGCAGAAGCGTGAGGCGCACGCGCCGGGGGCCGTCCTGCGCGGCGGCTTCCGCAAGGCTCGCCGCAGGCTGCGGGAGGTAGAGGCCGGCCGCGTAGACCTTGAAGAAGACGATCTTGCGAAGGCCCGCGCCGTTCAGCACCAATTGGCTCCCGGCCACGTCGGCGGCCGCTTCATAGCGCACGCCCGCGACGTCGATGGGTTCGGCGGCCGCGGCCGTGCCGAAGGCGAAAAGTCCGGAGAGCGCGCAGAGCGCCGGGGCGGCGATGGTCTTGAATCGGTTCATAGAAATCCCTCAGGAAACCCTCGTCTTCAGACGAGGGAGGAATGAGGCGCGGGGCGAAGCCACGCGTACCCATATCCGTCGTTGTGTGAAATCAGGCGGCAATGACGCCAGTGAATGCCGTCAACCTTGCCGTCCGCCTTTTGAATGGCGAAGCTCCCCGTCACGCGCACGGCCACGCGGCCTTGGTGAATTCCGGCCTTCTTCCCTGAAGGGACGACGGCCTTCACCATATCGCCCGTAGCGAACCCGTGAACGCGCTTTTGACGCATGAGGTAGCCGCGCGGGAAGCCGTACTTGTCGAGGCGAGTGCGCTGGTAGCTTCCGCGTCCCGTACAACGGACCTGCAAAACGCCCATGTCTTCCGGATGGTCGGCACCGTTGATGCGACCCACGCAGAGAGCATCCAACCAGTGCTCCTTCGGGATCCCGAAGGCCTTCCGGTTGAACTTCGTCTGTGCGCCCGTTCCGGTTTGAACGGGGAGGCCCGTCTTCTTCAATGCATTGAAGAGCGCCCAACGCGTGGTGTTCACCGCAGCGGCATCGCGGAGCGGCGCTTTGAGTTGGCGGCGGATGCGTTCGATCTGCTCGGGCTTCCCCCTCAGGAACGCTTCGAGAGGCTGTGCGCCCTTCTTCTGGTTGCACTCCGTGCAGGCGAGCCCCAAGTTCGACACGCGATCCGAACCGCCTTTGGCGCGGGGAACCACGTGATCGATATTGAGCGGAACGTTCTCCACTCCACAATAGACGCACTTGCGTCCGAATTTCTCAAACAGGTATTCGCGCACTTCGAAGCCGAATAGCGTCCCTTGTTGGTATTCGGCACCGGAGACTTCCGGGTTCTGAAGCTTCTGCGTGTCGAACTTGACGGTCTCCACCCAAAGCTCCGTCACGGGAACGAGCTTGCGAAGCTTCACCACCCAAGACATGGTGGTGTCAACGCGGTGCTGAAGTGACGGAGGCAACCATCCTTTGCGGCGCTTCCTGTTCAAAAACCGGGGTGCACGATAGCGGAGGTTCGCGCCGCGACGCCGACGGCGAAAGGCGTTTCGGGCCTTGAGACGCTCCCGGATGAAATGACCTCGGTGCACGAGGTTGATGAAGAAGAGCGCATGGTGATGCGCCTTCCCGTCATCGC
>OGHV01000339.1_pt1 | contig 34193 bp, 25 predicted proteins | sample 1571551 | NCBI WGS metagenome assembly OGHV01 (sample SAMEA2581960, study PRJEB24529) | metagenome | biome: Human gut stool | place: China | collected 2011 | reverse complement strand
GAGGTTTCTATTGATCTAGATCCAAAACTCAGGAGTTACGTCCCGGGAGTTCAGGGAAAGATTTTTCAGACGTAGCCGAAATGTACGGGTACCGCCGTACCGGACGCAACGGCTCCGATGGGAGGGGTGTTTTAGGGCTTTGGTAGTAACCCTAATATACCTGCCGGACAAGTCGGAGCGTTGGAGCGTCGATTGAGCAGTGCTGCGGGTACCGCAAATTCGGCGCAGGTGGCGCATTATTACTGAAAAAACCCTACCGGTGGCCACGGTCAGATTGTGAAATATTTTTGAAATATTTACGAGATGTTTCTCAATATAGTCAAGTAGTTAGGGGGATCGGTCCGTCAAAAAAAGGCGGGACCGGGGTTTCGACCGCTCCAAATGGCCTACGCCCCGATCCCTCCTCCAACCGCCGGCATCGACCCTGCGGGTACCCGCATCATGGGTACCCGGCGACGCGTCCGCAGGGCCTCAGTTCGGTTCGGGTGTTGTTCGGCGGAAACGAATGAACAACACGGGCTATGTTCAGTTGCCCTTGACGGTCTTCCCTTCCGTCTCCGGCGTGTGACGGATGTCCACGCCCTCGCGGATGAAGACGATCGACTCGCCGATGTTCTGCATGTGGGCGCCCACGCGTTCGAGCGCCTTGGCGATGCGGATCAATTCCAGCCCGTCCTCGATCCCCGCACCCGCGACCATCCGGTCGACGACGGCCTTCACGGCCGCGCCGGTTTCCTTCCTCAGAACCGGGAAGCGCGCCACGACGGCGTGCGCGAGGCGGTCGTCGAAGTTCTTCACCGCGGTGAGGGTCTCGTCCATCATGACGAGAAGATGGGCGTGAAGGGTCAGGAGTTCGTCGCGCATCTCGACCAGGCGCTCGTCGACGGTGCCGCGCAGCTTCCTCACGCCCTTTGCGGCGGAACGCACTTCGTCGCCCATGCGCTCGAAGTCGATCGTCATCCGGAGGCTCGAGACGACGAGCCGCAGGTCGCGCGCCTGGGGCTGGCGGTGCGCGAGGATGAACTCGATGAAGGCGTCGAGCTCCTTTTCCTTCATGTTGATTCTCTGATCGGCCGCTTCGACTTCGCGGGCCTCTTCCTCGTCGAGCCTCAGCAGCACGCGGCCCACCGCGTCCAGCTGCCGGCGCACGTCCGCGCCCATCTCGAGCATGTTCGTCTGGAGTTCGTTCAGCTCAACGTCGAACTGCTTGGCGATGTGTTCGGTCATGGTGTTCTCCATCCTTCTTTTCTTGAATGTCCTTCCACGACGGACCGATCAGCCGAAGCGGCCCGTGATGTAGTCTTCCGTCGCCTTTTCGCGCGGGCGGGTGAAGATCTGGCGCGTCTCGCCGAATTCGATCAGTTCGCCCAGGTACATGAACGCGGTGTAGTCCGAGATGCGGGCCGCCTGCTGCATGCTGTGCGTGACGATGACGACGGTGTAGTCCTGCTTCAACTCTTCGATCAGCGTCTCGATGCGGGCGGTGGAGATGGGGTCCAAGGCCGAGCAGGGTTCGTCCAACAGCAGAACTTCCGGCTTCACCGCGATCCCGCGGGCGATGCAGAGGCGCTGCTGCTGACCGCCCGAGAGGCTCGTCCCCGGTTCCTGGAGCTTTTCCTTCACGTCGTCCCAGAGCGCCGCCTTCTTCAAGGCCCAGTGGACGCGCTCGTCCATCTCGGATTTCGAGAGCTTTTCGTGAAGGCGCACGCCGTAGGCGACGTTCTCGTAGATCGACATCGGGAAAGGCGTCGGGCGCTGGAAGACCATCCCGATGCGGGAACGGAGTTCCGTCACGTCGATGTCGCGCGAGAGCAGGTCGAGGTCACCCATCCGGAGCATCCCCTCGGCGCGCTGGCCGGGGTAGAGGTCCTGCATGCGGTTGAGGCTGCGCAGAAGGGTCGACTTCCCGCAGCCCGACGGCCCGATGAAGGCCGTCACCTTCCCCTCGGGGATCTGCATGGAGATGTTCTTGATCGCGTGGAAGTTCCCGTAGTAGACGTTGAGATCGCGCATCTCGATCTTGGGCGCGGGCATGTTCGTCGTCGTCATGGTGTTTGGAGCGTTCGAAAATCTGTCGGTTGGTTGGGGGTACTGAAGGTGGCTTTAGAGTGCTCTGGGTCCTGAGCCTCAGCCGCGTCGGCGTTCGCGCAGCCAAATCGCCGCGGAGCTCATGCAGAGCACCAAAAGCAGCAGCACGAGCGCGGTGCCGTACTGCAGAGGCCTCGTCGCCTCGATGTTGGTGCCCGACGTGGCGAGCACATAGATGTGGTAGGGCAGCGCCATCACGGGTTCGAAAAGCGAGGCGCTTTCTTTGGGCGTGAAGAACACGCTCCCCGTGTACATGATCGCGGCGGTTTCGCCCGCGGCGCGCGAGAGCGCGAGGATCGACCCGGTGAGGATCCCGGGGAGCGCGTTCGGGAGGATCACCTTCATGATCGTCTCGAAGGGCGACGCGCCGAGCGCGAGGCTCGCTTCCCGCCAGTCCTGCGGCACCTGCGCGAGCGCGGCTTCCGTCGTGTTGATGATGATGGGCAGCGACAGGACCGCAAGCGTCAGGATCCCGGACAAAAGACTCACGCCGAAGCCGCAGAAGACCACGAAGAACGTGAGGCCGAAGAGCCCGAAGACGATCGAGGGGACGCCGGCGAGGTTCGCAATCGAAAGCCTGGTCAGCGTCACCCACGCGCTCGTCTTGTCGGCGTACTCGTGCAGGTACACGGCCGCGGCGACGCCCAAGGGGAGCGCAATGACGAGCGCCCCCATGGCGAGAAGGAACGTGCCCAGAAGGCAGGGCCAGATGCCGCCTTCCGTCATCATGTTCTTCGGGGGTTCGGTCAAGAATCCCCAGGAGAGTCCGGGGAGCGCTTCGACGATGATGAGGCCGATGATCGCAAGGAGCGACGCGACGTTGACGAAGGCCGCCAGGCGCATCACGCCGAAGCCCGAACGGGCGGCCCAGGTGCGGGCGGAACGGTTGGTTTTGGAGCTCATGGTGTTGGGGGCGTCCTGTGGGTTGGCCTCAGTTCGACTTCAGGGAGAGTCGCCGGGTGCAGTACCAGGCCGCGAGGTTGAAGACGAAGGTGATCAGAAAGAGCACGAGACCCGTCGCGTAGAGCGCGTGGTAGTGCTCGCCGCCCACCGCGGCCTCCGCCATTTCGGCGGCGATCGACGCGGTCATCGGGCGCACGGGGTCGAAGATCGACTCGGGGATGATCCCCGCGCCGCCCGCGACCATCAGCACCACCATCGTTTCGCCGATCACGCGCGAGATGCCGAGCATCACCGCGGTGCCGATCCCGCCCATGGCCCAGCGGAGTTCGACGCGCACGAGCGTCTCCCAGCGGGTGGCGCCGAGCGCCAAGGACGCTTCACGAAGGGCTGAGGGAACGTTCTTCAAGGCGTCTTCCGAGATCGAGGCGATCGTCGGCACGCACATGAAGGCGAGCATCAAGGCGGCGTTCGTGAGGTTGAGACCGGACGCGAGGTTGAAGGTGTTTTGGAGCCACGGTGCGAGCACCACCATCCCGACGAAGCCGATCACGACGGAGGGGAGCGCCGCCATGAGTTCGATCAGGGGCTTCACGATGCGGCGAAGGCCTTCCGGCATCCCGCAGTGCATCGCGCAGGCGGTCAAGACGCCGAGCGGAACCGCGATGAGCGTGGTCAGCGCCGCAGCGGCCAAGGAGCCCACGATCAGGGCGCCGATCCCGAAGACGGGCGGATCGTCCGTCGGGTACCACTCGGTCGAGAAGAGGAAGTCCGTGAGGGACACGTGGTTCAGAACCGGGAACGCCTGCGTGCACAGAAAGATCACGATGGCGGCCAGCGCGAGCACGCTGACCGCCGCCGCAACGCCGATCGTTCGCCGGAAAGCCGTGTCCAGGGCAAGTTTCTTGGAGCGGGCCATCCGAAAACCTCAGGGTTGGAGGGTTGGGGGCGAGGTTTGGGGAGGAGGACCTCAGATCGTCGGCACGAAGCCCGACTTCTGAACGAGGGCCTGACCGTCCGCGCTCATCATGAAGTCGATCAGGGCCTTCGCATCGCCCTGGGGTTCACCGATGGTGAAGAGGAAGAGGTCGCGGGAAATCGGCCAGGTCTTCGCCTTGGCGGTTTCCATCGTCGCTTCGACGCCTTCGACCTTGACGGCCTTCGTTTGCCCATCGACGTAGCCGATGCCGATGTAGCCGATCGCGTTCGGGTTCGAGGTCACGGCCTGAACGACGCCGCCGGAAGAACTCTGAAGGAGCGCGCGCTGCGAGACGCGGGTCTTGCCCATGACGAGCTCCTGCCAGCACTCGAACGTGCCGGACGACGAGTCGCGCCCGATCACGACGATGGGCTTGTCGTCGCCCCCCACTTCCTTCCAGCTCTTGATCTTGCCGGCGTAGATGTCGCGGAGCTGTTCCTTCGAGAGTTCCGCAACCGGGTTCGCCTTGTTGATCACGGGGATGATCGCGTCGTAGGCGACCGTGAAGCGCACGGGCTTCATGCCGTGCGATTCGAAGTCCTGGGTTTCCTTCGCCTTCATGTCGCGGGAGGTCATCGCGACGTCGGTCATCTTGTCGCGAAGGGCCTTGATGCCGTTGCCCGACCCCGTGCCCGAGATCGTGACCGTCACGTCCTTGTGGGCGGCCATGAAGGCTTCCGCCACCTGCTGCATCGCGGGGAGCACCGTCGTGGAGCCGTTCACGGTCACCGTGCCGGCCCAGCTCGAACCCATCATCGCAAGGCCCGCAACGGCGCCCATCGTCATCAACTTCGCGTTCATTTCTTTTCGCATTCCATTCATTTCAACAACTGCCGCGGGATCCGCCCCGCGGCTTGAGGCGAAGTATGGAGAGGCGGTTTGACGGGGCCGTGACGGTTTCTTGATCGTTCGATGAATTCGGAGGGGCTGTGGATGACGTTTCGATGACGGCGATGGATAAACCGGGGATGCGGCGTCGATTTGTGACGGCCGGATGACAAAAGGGGGGCTTGAGGAGACTCCAAAACGACACCGCCCGGCACTGAAGGTCAGAGCCGGGCGGCGGATGGGTGGAGGTGGAGACGCGGAGGAGACGCCTCCTGCGAGCGTCTCCTGCGGTCGTCTTGTCGGAGGGCTTACTGCTGAAGGACGAGCAGCGCCCCGATCGAGAGGTCGGACTTCAAGCGCACCGCAAAGCGGCGGCGGCGCCCCTGAAGAATGAGGTGGCGGTCGATGAGGCCCTGAAGGCGCGCGACGTCGCGCTCGAGACGCGCGTGAAGCTCGTCGTGCTCCTTCGCCAGACGGTCGGCGTCCTTCCGGACGTTTTCGACCAACGCCATCTCGGCGTCGTTCATCGCGCGCGAGCGGTTGACCAAAGCTTCTTCCGCGATGCGGCGGGCGCGGTCAAGGAGCAGGTGCACGTTCGGGAACTCCTTCACGTTCAATTCCAGACGCGCCGAGCAACGCATCCCGTGCATGTAGTCGTCGCTCGCGATCACGCGGATGACCGCAATGGCGCGGAGGAACAGCACCGCCATTTCACGCTCGTGGAGCGAGCCCACGCAGGAGGTGAGCGCCAGGTCGGCTTCCTCAGCGTCCTTGATCGAGCCCGCAAAGGTCTTGATCGCGGTGTCGATGCGGCGGTTGACGTCGCGCATGGCGGCCGCGAGATCGTCCGCGCGGAGGATGCGCTCCTGCGCGCGCCCTTCTTCCAACCCCAGACGGCGCACGTCGCGGGAGAGTTCGAAGAGTTCGTCGAAGTGCTTCTGCCACTCCAGCCCGCGCACGGCCGGGATGAGGAGCTTCAGTTTCGGAAGCTCCTTCTCGATGAATTCGAGTTCGCTGCGGAGCTCCCCGTCGAGGAAGTGCTTCTGCTCGGCGGGGTTCATGAGGTTCCAGAGCGTGTTGATGTGGGACGGCGTCCCCCAGCCGTAGTCGGCCGTCGGCATCGGGAGCCCCAGCTGCGCGCCGTGGCTGTCGAGGGCGATGATGTGGAGGTCGCTCGCCGTCGCGTTGATGCGCGGCGAAAAGCCCTGAAGGTGGGCGGACTCGATCGCCGGGGTGAAGCTCACCGCGTAGACGTCTTCCGCAAAGCCGTCGCCGGGCTCACGCTCCAGGATGGGGCAGCGCTCGAAGAGATGCGAGAGCGTCTTCAAGTCGTGCGGTTCGGCTTCCACTTCCGCGTAGTGCGGAAGGTCCGCTTCCAAGGCACGCTGAATGTAGACGTCCGCGTGGGTGGCGTCGCCGGGAACTTCCGCAATGGCGAGCATGCCGGGACGCGCCGGACCGTGGAGCTCCGGGCGGGTGGGCTTCGGCGCCTCCGCGGGCTTCTTCACGTCTTCGGCGCGGCCGGGCATGCGCTCCACGCGGCGCATGCGGGGACGGCGGGCGGGGGTTTGTCGGCGGCGGATCTGCCAGAGGGCGCCCGCGCCGAAACAAAGCGCGCAGGCGGCAAGGAGTACGGCCGTGAGTAATTCTTCGTGCATCTCGAGGGAGGGATGTGTGTTGAACCGCAGGAAGATCCCATTCTAGTCGTCCTGCGGCTGAAACGCGGGTTTCTTCGGGGGGATGTTGAGATAAAGCGGGGTTCTGCGTGGTTCTTTTCAGTCGGGAGTGTTCGGGGGTGAGGAAAACGGGGCGCCCCCTGCGGGACGCCCCGTCCGTCATTCAAGTCGGAAACCGGGACCGGAACCGGGTCGGCCCGGTCCTCCGTCAGCGCCTCGTCAACCCCTCGAACCCGCCGCTCCGACACCGACCGCCCATGAAAAAAAGGCGGTCCCGTTTCCAGGTCCGCCTCCCTTCCACCGGCGTCTCACCCGCCGGAAGAAGCCTGTGGGGCGACGGTCGTCAGCCTGAGTTCCGACGATCGTCCCCGGAAGTAAATCTTAGCGCCGTCAGGCCCAGGAGTGAATATCCCAAGGCCTGCATAGCGCAACATCACGCTTCGGTGTCGTACACCCAGCGGCCGTCGACCATGGTGGCGACGGCGCGGATCGACTTGATCGCGTCGTGCGGCACCGTGAAGATGTCGTCCGAGAGGATCACAAGGTCGGCGTAGTAGCCCGGCATGAGGCGGCCCTTGACGTTTTCTTCGAAGGTGGCGTAGGCGCTCTCAATCGTGTAGGCGTCGACGGCCGTTTCGACGTCGAGACACTCTTCGGGGTGGAAGCCCCCTTCGGGCTTGCCCTGGAGCGTCCGACGCGTCACCGCGCAGTAGATATTTTCAAACGGATTCATGTCTTCGATCGGGCTGTCCGTGCCGAAGCTCATGTGAATCCCGAGGCGGTGCATCGAGCCGAAGGCGTAGGACGTGCCCGCGAGTTCCGCGCCGACGCGGTCCTCGACGATCTGCGTGTCGTAGTGCAGGAAGATCGGCTGCACGAGGGCGAGGATGTCGTTCTTCGTGAAGCGTTCTACGAGGGCGCGGTCCGTGATCTGGACGTGAACGATGCCGTTGCGCAGAGGATTCGTGCCGTCGCCCGGGGCGTGGGCGTCAAAGGCGTCGAGCATGCGTTCGATCGCAAGGTCGCCGATCGCGTGGGCGACGACGCCGCAGTTGTGGCTGTTGGCGAGCCCCACCAATTCGTCGATCTGTGCGGGCGTGAGCACTTCAACACCGCAGGTGGAGGGGTCGTCCGCATAAGGCGCGCGCATGAGCGCCGTACGGGCGCCCAAAGAGCCGTCGATGAAGAGCTTCAGGGGGCCGAAGCGGTTGAAGGGCGTGCCCGAACCCATCACGCAGCCGCGCTCAAGAAAGCGCCGGTAGCCTTCGGGTTCCTGGAAGCTCGACTGGTGCCAGACGCGGGTGAGCGGCTGATCGGCGGCCACCTGGTTGTAGGCTTCGAGCGTCGTTTCCCAGTCGCGGCCGCGAAGGTCGCAGGTCTGCACCGAGGTGACGCCGCATTGGGCGGCGTGGGCCATGCCGGTGCGGATCAGGCGCACGGTTTCTTCAACGCTGCGGGATGCCATGAGGCTTCGCACCGCCTGGCGGGCGTTTTCCGTGAAGACCCCGTTGGGGTTGCCGTCCGCGTCGCGCTCGATCGTGCCGCCCTCAGGGGCGACGGAGTCGCGCGTGATCCCGGCCATCTGCATGGCGAGCGTGTTGCAGGTGAGGAGGTGGCCGCAGGCGCGGTCGAAGATGATGGGGTGTTCGGTCGAGATCTCGTCGAGGTCGGCGGCGGTGAGAAGGCGTCCTTCGGCGAAGTAGTCCTGGTTCCAGCGCATGCCGTGAATGACGGTGCCGGGGGCGGGGTTGTTTTCCGCAATCCACCGGCGGGCGACATCCTGGACTTCCGCGATGCTGCGGCAGTCGCCGAGGCGGATGTCCGCGAGCGCGATGCCGGTGTTCAACAAATGCTGGTGCGAGTCGTTGAAGCCCGGGACGATCGTGCGGCCCTTGGCGTCGCGGCGGGTGACGCAGGCGGGCGCCGCGGCTTCAACTTCAGCGAGCGTGCCGACCGCGCGGATGATGCCGTCGACTTCCAAAAGCGCTTCGGCGAAGACGCCGCGTTCGACGTAGATGCGGGCGTTGTGGATGAGCGTAGCCATGATGGGTGTCCTCAATCTGTCAATCTGGGTGAATTCGGTGGGATTCGATGCTGTTCACGCCGGTCGGCGGGGGAGCGGGGCTCCCCCGGTCCGGGAGAGGTTCAAGCCTTAGTTCTGAAGGTTCGACTCGTGCTTGGCGCCTTCGGCGGCACGCATGGCTTCGCAGCGCTTGCGGAAGAAGAGTTCGTAGAAGACGAGACCGGCCAGAGGAACGAGCAGACCGAGGGCCGCCGTCACCGGGTCCTTCTCAACCGTGTTGATGATGAGGCCGATCATGATCGCGCAGACGACGAGGATGAGGAACGGGTAGAACCAGACCTTGTAGGGGCGTTCGAGGTTCGGATACTTGCGGCGCAGGACGATCACCGAGAAGAAGGCGAGACCGTGGAAGATCATGCCGCAGACCGCGACGAGGCTTGTGAGTTCCGAGAGCGAGCGCGAGAGCACCAGGATGATCGCCATGACGGCGGAGGCGATCTGGGCGTTGATCGGGGTGCGCCACGTCGGGTGGAGCTTGGCGAGCGACGGGAAGAGCGCACCGTCACGGGCCATCGCGAAGTACATGCGGGGGAAGACCATGATGCAGCCGTTGAGACTGTTGAAGATGGCGAGCATCATCGCGGTCCCCACGACCACCATGCCGGCCGGCCCGAAGAGGATCTTCGCGGCTTCCGTGCCGAGGTAGTAGTCGCCCGCGGCCACCATCGACATGATCGTGTCGTGCGGCACCACGCGGTAGACGGCGTAGTTGAAGAGGACGTAGAGGGCCATGACGCCGGTGATCGAAAGAATCAGGGCGAGGGGGATGTTCCTCTTCGGATTCTTGATTTCTTCGGCGATGTTGTTGAGGTTCGTCCACCCTTCATAGGCCCAGAGGGTCGCGATGACCGAGAAGCCGATCATGGCGCAGATTTCCGTCCAGGAGATCTCGAGCGGCGCGCCGTCGATCGTCATGGGGGAGAGCGAGAGGTCCGGGGATTCCGTACCCATCACGAGGCCGCAGACGAGGATCAGCACGATCGGGAGCATCTTCAGAATCATGAAGGTGTTCTGCACGAAGCTGCCGAGCTTGATGCCGCGGATGTTGATGAGGGAGAGCAGAACGATCGAAGAGACGGCGATCACCTTCTGCATCGTCGGATCGATGTGCCACATCGAGCTGATGGCGGCGGCGAAGGCGACGGCCAGAGCGGCGATGGAGCCCGAAGAAGAGAGGAAGAAGTTCGTGATCCCGCACATGAAGGCGACGCGTTCGCCGTAGGCTTCGCGCAGGTACACGTAGTAGCCGCCGGCCTTGGGCATCATGGCGCCGAGTTCGGCAAAGCAGATGCCGCTCATCAGCGTGACGAGACCGCCGATCAGCCAGACGAGGAGGGCGAGACCGAGGCTCATGCCGCTTCGCTGCAGCACGATCGCGCCGATGTAGAAGATGCCCGAGCCGATCATGATCCCGGCGAGCACCGAAATGCCGCCGAAGAGGCCGACGTCACGGCGCAGGGTGGGTTGTTGGGAGGATGTGCTCACGAGAGTCTCCGGTTGGATCTTTATGGTTCTTGAATAAAAAGAAAAGCCGCATCTTCTACCGATGCGACTTCTTGCCAACCGTCCTTGGGGGACATCTCCTCGGGGCTTTTCCATCCCTTTCCAAAGAGCGCTCGCGCAGGACGCAGACTTGCCGGAATGCGGACGCATCACGCTCTTGGCCGGGTTTGAAAAAACCTGAGGGCGTCCGGCAGGGGGCTCTTGGGATAGTCACCACCGATAGCGCCTCTGACGGCGTGAATCCGTCAGGAGTCACGGTGGTCTTTCCACCGTGCCCAACGCGGTGCTCTACCGGGCGCCGCGTTTCGGCGGGCGGGCCTTTCGCCGTCTTCGTCGGGTGTCCCCTCCGACGGCTACTCATCCGTTCCGCGCCTCTATCACAACTTTTCTCAAGGCGAACTTTGCCACGGTGAAAAGGCTCTGAGGGCCCGATCCGGCACAAAAAACGGGCCGAACGCCGCCTGCGAAAAAAGGTTTTGCGAAATGCCAAGAGGGCTCGGATAAAAGTCTTAGGGAGGACCTATTGGGAGAAGGATCGTAGAGGGCGGAATCCGTTGGCCGCAGGGCGTCTTTGGGCTTTCGGAAGGCCTATCCGAAGGTGGGGCTGAAGGTCGTATGGAGGAATGGTGTCGACTGGAAGTGACCGGCCTTTTGAACCGCCCGCCGGTACCGGTTCACTTCCCGGTTCACTACCGGCGCTTCTTCGCGTTCGTGATGACGACGCCGGCGAACCCAACCACCAACGCAAAGCCGATCAGGGGCTCAGGCAACGCGCCGTTCATGACGCCGACCACAAGCATCAACGCGACGAAGAGAAGGAAGGGTCCGGGGTTCGCCTGCTTCTTCGGCGCGGGCTTCGAGAGGCCTTCCTGCACCATGGCGTCGAACTCTTCCTCGGTCATGGCGTCCGACGAGGGGAGGTGTTCTGCGGGCTCAACGGATTCCGTCCGTCGGTCGCCGCGGCCCCAGCGGTGCTGGCGGTCCTTCCTCGAGAAGGGGTTGGGCGTCTGGGTGACCGGTCCGAAGACCGTCTCGCGGACCTTTTCGGACTCCGCCTTCTTCGCCCCGAAGACTTCCTTCGAGCGCTCGATCAGGTCGCGCAGCGACAGCGAGTCCCCGCCACCGCGGATGCTCTGTGCGGCCTGTTCGGCCGCCGCGGGGTTCGCTCGGCGGAGCTTTTCGAGTTCGGCCTTCTGGAGGTTCTCCACGTAGGTCGCGAAATCGCCGTTGCGGGGTTCGAGGTTGAAGGGATCCTTCATGGGATGTCGGTCCTGCGGTCCTGATTGCGGTCCTGATTCTGATGATCTTTGGGGGAGAGTCTTCCCCCGTCGTCCTTCTCCAAGCATAGCGGAAGCGGGAGCCGGGTTGAGCCGCGTCGGAGTGGGTTCCCGTGGTCATCTTGTATCGGCCGTGTTTCAATGTCGGTCAATGAGTCTTCCCCGCAATTTCCTTTCGGGCGGGCGCGGACGCCGGGGTTTCCGTGCGTACAATCCCGAGGAAGACACACGCCGCTCAAGGGCCATCCGGACACGCCGTCCGGACCGCCGCCGCGGCGCCACATCACTCCCGAGGGCTTCCTTGAAGCCCAACGACAGGACCGACGCCATGCGCATTCGAGAACTCGCCGACCGCACCGGGCACACCCCGGAGACGATCCGCTACTACGAAAAGGTGGGGCTCCTCAACCCGGCCGTGCGTGAGCTCGGCAACAACTACCGTCAGTACGGCGCCGAGCACGTCGCGAGGCTCGCCTTCATCCGGCGCTGCCGAAGCCTCGACATGGCGCTGGACGAAATCCGCACGCTCCTCACCGCGCTCGCCGAAGACGGCGAAGGCTGCTGCGCCGATCCCGCGCACGCGGCCCACGCGCCGCACGCCCCGCACCAGGCGGCCGAGGCCGCCCACGCGTTGGTGGCGAAGCACCTGGCGGAAGTGGACCGCCGGATCGAAGATCTGCTCGCCTTGAAGGGCGACCTCGAAGCGGTGGCGCACCGCTGCGGGGGCGACCACGAAGGGCACCCCTGCGGGATCCTCGAAGAGCTCCGCTCGCCCAAGTGACCTCGAAACCGAACAACCCCAATACCCCAACTGAATTCCAACACCCATGCCGAACGCCGACTTCTTCTTTTTCGAAGCCTCTCCGGGACTCCTGGTGGGGCTCATCGTCCCCGTGGTCCTCTGGGCCGTGCTGCTCTTCATCGGAAAGCGCGTGCCGCCCGTCGTGAAGATCCCGGGGATGCCCTGCGGGATCGGGGGACTTTTGTCCTTCCTCCTCTTCTGCTTCTCCTTTGAAGCCGCCTGGTCGCTTTGGACCTTCGGCCGCGCGCTGGGCGAAGTGATCCGCGTCGCGGTGATGGACGCGGCCTTCATCTGGCCCGCGGTGAAGACGCTCATCCCGTCGCTCTTTGCGTCGTTTGCCGCCGTGGGCGTGCTGGTGCTCTTGGCGGTCGGCCGCAGCCCCGCGGTGCTCTGGACCTCGGTCGTGCTCCTTTGGGTCGCCGGTCCCGTGAACGATTGGCTGGAGAGCGTCATCCTCGGCGTCCCCTTCGCGCCGGGGCAGGCCTTTGCGGGCGTCTCGGTCTTCACCGTGGTCGCGACCGTCTACCTGCTCTTCTCGCGGCGCCCCGCCTTCACGTACGGGACGCGCGGTGCGAAGAAAATCGCCGCGCAGTACGCCGCGATGGTGCGTGACGCCGTGAAGGCGGATGAGGGCGGCGCACGATGACGGAAGTCTCCGCCTTCATGCCGAAGACGACGCAGGAGGTGGTGGGGCTGCTCTCCATCCTCTTCTTCCTCTTTCTCATCCTCGGGAGCCTGCGGAGCTGGGCCCGGCGGGTCCCGAACGCCACGACGCGGCTCCCCGCCGGCGTCGTCGGGCTCCTCTTTCTGCCGCCCGCCTGGTGCGCGTCCGCGGGACTTTTCGACCTCACCACCTTCGGGCTCGCCATGGGCCACCTCATGAACGTCCGCGCGGCGGAACTTCCCTACGGCGCGGCGCTCTCCGCCGTCCTGTGGGCGGGCGCCGCGGCGGGGATGCTGCTTGCGGCCGCCGGGCTCATGCTCCTTGTGCGCAGGGCCTGGGTGCCGAAAGTCGGCGCGGTGCTGATGCTTTTGGGCGGCCCCGTGATCGAGACCGCCGCCTGGATGAACGCCGCGCACCTCGCGCCCGTGACGGAGGCGGCCGACGCATCGACCTGGCCCGACTACCTCACGTTCCTCTGGGTCGTGAGCATCGTTCTTTTGACGCCGCTCGTGGGGGTGCGCGCGAAGAACACATACGGGCCGTAAAAGTTGTGCGAAAATTTCCGATTGGGCTGATCGACTGATCGGGTTGATCGGGCGCGGGCGGCGCGGGACTGCGGTAAGTCCCAAGTCGCTCTCAGGAATAGCGCCCGATGAAACCGTTCAAGAGAACCGCCCGACATCACCCGAACCGCATGCCGACATGCAGAACCATCCCGGCCGAACGTCAACCACCCCGACGAACAATCGAAGGAGACAATGACCATGAAGAAGGAACCCGCCGCGATTCTGATCCGCAACGCCGACGTCTGGGCGCCCGAGCACCTCGGCCGCCGCGACATCCTCATTGCCGGGGGCAAGATCATCGCGATGGACGTCACGCTCGACGTGAAGATTCCGGGCGTGGAGGAGATCGACGCCGCGGGCGCGAAGGTCGTGCCGGGCCTGATCGACCAGCACATCCACGTGACGGGCGGCGGCGGTGAGGGCGGCTGGGCCTCGCGCTGCCCCGAGCTCGTCTTCTCCGAACTCGTCCGCGCGGGCGTCACGTCCTTCATGGGCGTCTCGGGCACGGACTCGATGAGCCGCTCGATTGAGAACCTCCTCGCGAAGGTGCGCGGCCTCAAGACCGAAGGGGCTTCGGGCTGGATGTGGACCTCGAACTACGCCTACCCCGTGACGACGATCACGAAGGACGTCCGCACGGAACTCTTCTCGATTCCGGAAGTGCTGGGCGTGAAGATCGCCCTGGGCGACCACCGCTCCGCCTACCCGACCGCGCAGGAAGTGCTCCGCATCCTCGCCGACGTCCGCGTCGCCGGGATGCTGACCGGGAAGACGGGGTTCCTCCACGTGCATCTGGGCGACATGCCGGTGTCGTTTGACATCCTCGAATCCTGCAACGAAGCCGGGATTCCCTTGAAGCACATGCGCCCGACCCACTGCGCGCGCCATCCGGAAGTCTTCCGCCGCGCCTGCGAATTCGCGAAGAAGGGCGGCGTGATCGACATCACGACGGGCGGCGGCAACTACATGGGCGACGCCGCGGACGCGGTCCGCGCCGCGCTCGATGCCGGCGTGCCGCTTGAAAACATCACGATGAGCTCCGACGGCCACGGCTCGATGCCGCGCTTCAACGAGAAGGGCGAAATGGTCGGTCTCGGCATCGGCAAGATCGACTGCGACCTCGAGTGCGTCCGCAAGCTTGCGTCCGAGATCGGTCTCGCCGACGCGCTCCGTCCGATGACGACGACGGTCGCCCGTGCGCTCGGTCTCCCCGGCAAGGGCGAAGTGAAGGAAGGGTTCGACGCCGACCTCCTCATCATGAACGAAAAGCTCGAACCCACCTGGGTCTTCATGCAGGGCCGCGTCGCCATGCGTGAGGGCGAGGTCGTGATGAAGGGCATGTTCGAGGAATAAGTCCCGGACGACGGGGCTTCCGGCCGGACGCTTGAGGTCCGGCCCGGGTGTCCCGGCTACTCCTGAAGAAGAAAACGCTCCGTTCGGCGTCGGCCGGGCGGAGCGTTTTTCGAATGCGGGTGAGGCGAATGCAGGTCGGTTGAGGGTGAATGCGGGGTCCGGGAAGACGAACGCGGGCGCACAAGGCGCGAATGAGGCCGCAGATGACGCGAACGCGAATGCGGGACGCAGATATGAGAAAGGGCCGCACTTCGTCGATGCGGCCCTCTCTACCCCCTCGGAAGATGTCGGCGCCTTACTTCCGTCACCTTCCTCAACCCGGTCCAAGCACCCACGCAATGACCGGGCGGCATCGTTTCGCTTAGAGGAACAAAACGATTGGCTGAGGCGAACTATAGCGGAGCCTCCGGCATTTGTCGAGCAATCGGAAAGCATTGGTCGACAATTTGGAAAGGGTGAGTGCTGACTTCAGTTCTAAGTGTCCTGTTTTTCCTCAGGAAAATAGGCTGGAAAAGCGCTTTTCGGACGATCGACGAACGTGCATCGGTTTGTAACCGGGACAACAACTTGACGTGAAGACAATCCGGCTGAAAGTGAAGGGGGCCGGGGAAACCCGCTTTTTGCGCCCCGGGCCGTACCTCGGTATCCGGTCCGACGCCCGTCATCCTGCGCCGACGGTGCGGGGGCGGTACTTCGGATGTCGGGCGGAATGCCGCCGTCAATCCGCCGAAGAGCCTCAAGAATTCCCCGCCGTCGCCGCTTCGGTCGGGCGTTTTCAACGGGCGCACCGACCACCCGCGATAAAATGAACGGATGACCGGCGCCGCCCCGACGCGGCGCCTTCCTGCGGCTCGCCTCCGGAACCCGTTCCTTCAGACCTCCGGTTCCTCCCGCCGCTTCTCCCTCAAGACCTTTCCCAGAGATCCTCATGGCCCGACCGCCCGCAGACCTTCTCACCCTGGTGCGCCGCCACCGCATGATCGACGTGGCGCGCGCGCTCCTCGGCTTCGCCGGGATGCGCATGAAGGACACGCAGCTCCAGGAGGTGGCGAGCTCGATGACGCTCACCACGCTCCTCTCGCTCATCCCGCTTCTTGCCGTGTCGCTCGCCGCCTTCGCAGCGTTCCCGAGCTTTGCGGTGTACCGGCAGGAACTCGAAGCCATGGTCTTCAACAGCTTCCTCCCGCCGCAGGAGAGCGAGACGATCGTCGAGTACATCCGGCAGTTTTCGGCCCACGCCTCCGGTCTCGGGATTTTCGGTCTCGCGGGCTTGGCGTTGACGGCGCTCCTCCTGATCGACAAATTCTTCGTGACGGTGAACCGCATCTTCAAGGTGCGGCGCATGCGCCCGTGGTCGCAGCGCGCGGTCCTCTACTGGGCGATCCTGACGTTGGCGCCGACCTTGATCGCGCTCTCGCTCACGCTCTCCACCCACGCCATCCGCCTCACGCTCGGTCACTCCGACGGGTCCTTCCCCGGCTGGATCATCGCGATCTTCCAGATTCTTCTTCAGGGCGTGGGCTACGCCGCGCTCTACAAGCTCGTCCCCAACTGCTGGGTGTCCTTCAGGCATGCGCTCGTCGGCGGCATGATCGTCGCGATCGCGGGGTCGATCGTGCGTGAGGGCTTTGAGATCTACGTCACTTCCGGGACGCTCTCCACGATCTACGGCGCGTTCGTCGCGCTCCCGGTGTTCCTCCTCTGGCTCTACCTCACGTGGTTCCTCGTCTTCTCCGGGGCGGCCATCACGGCGACGATTCCGCTGCTGACCTCCGGGCGTTATCTCGACAGCTACCGCGCGGGGAACGACTTCCTGACCGGCGTCGCGCTCCTTCGCATCCTCACGGGCGCCAAGGCCGCGGGGCTGCCGAGCGTCCCCGTGCAGGTGCTGGCGGACGAAGTCGACTCCTACCCCGAGCAGGTGAACCGCATTTTGGGCAAATTGGGCGACGCCGGCTACTGCGGGGAACTCAAAACGAGCCGCCATGCCAAGGGCGAGTGGGCGCTCTTGTGCGACCCCGAGAAGACGACGCTACGCGACGCCCTCTGCGTGCTGTTGATCGACCAGAACAACACGCTCGTGCAGCCCGAGCGCCCGAGCCTGCGGCGCGAAGCCGGGCTTCTCTTCTCCTGGTGGAGGAGCTTCATCTTCGACAAGTCGATCGACCGGCCCCTGTCCGCGTTCCTGGAGGACGAAGAGGAGGAGCGCCGTGAGCGGTCGGCGAGGGAGGCCATGACGGCCATGACCAAGCAGGCGGAGGAGGCGAAGGAGACCAAGCCGGCGGAGGCCCCGGTTGCCGGTGAGCCCGCTCAGACCGACCGGACGGAAGCGAAGGCCTGATGAAGGCCTGAATCCAGGCTTCTCATACGTTTTCTCATACGCTTCGCCGCCCGAACGGCATTCCAGCGTCCGCCGGATTCACCTCCGGCGGACGCGTCGTTCATGGATTCGGGACGGCTCAGCCCGCCTGCATCTCCGGCCCGGCCCCCTTTCCGTTTCTCTTAAGGTTCTCCTGCTAACGTCTCCGGCGCAAGACCAAGCCGTTCCGCATCCGGAACGCCGAAGAACAACGAAAGGAAAGACCGCAATGCACAAGAACGATCTGCGCCTCACCGCGCTTCTCTGCGGGGTCGTCGCCGCGCTCGCCGCGGGGAGCGCCTCGGCCGGGCTCCAGGACGGCCTGCGGGCCGTCGAGAGGAACGACTTCAAGGCGGCCGTCAAGGCTTTTGAAGAGGGCGTCCCGAAGGACGACGCCGAGTGCCTCTACCAGTTGGGCCGCCTCTACTTCTATGGGCTCGGCAGCACGAAGCCCCAGCGTTTGACCGGCATCGGCTGGTGGGAGCGCGCGGCGCTTTTGGGCCACGTCGGCTCGCAGCTCGAATTGGGCAAGGTCTTCCGCGAAGGCTTGGGCGTTCGTCCCGAAGCGCGTCAGGGCTTCGTCTGGGACAAGAAGGCCGCGGACCAGGGCTCGAGCGCCGGCATGAAGGCCGTGGGCGACTACTACCGGAACGGCTGGAGCAAGGAAAAGGACTTGAAGGCCGCCGCCAAGTGGTACCGGCGGTCTGCTGAAAAGGGCGACCCCGCCGGGTTGATGGCCTGGGCGAAGCTTCTTGTGGACCCCGAAACGGGCGAGGCGCCCGACCGCGTGAGCGCCTACGTCTTGATCCAGGCCGCCGAGAAGCCCGCCGAAGGCTTCACGCCCGACCGCAACGCCGCGGCGGATGCGAGGAACCTCAAGGCTGAAATGAGCCAGAAGGATCTGGAGCACGCCGCCAAGACGACGGTCGCGGACGTGCTTCACCGCTACAGCCGCCTCGAGGACTATCAGGAAGAGTAAGGCGCGGGCGACCGGGGCCGGGCTCCCGACCCCAAGCGGTCCCCCGCCGGCACCTTCATCCCATACGAAACAAGGCCGCCTGGTCGCGTACGACCGGACGGCCTTGTGATTTTGAGGCTTCAGACGAAGGGCCTTACTCGGCCTTGCTGAAGTCCTTCCCCGCGGCCTTCGCCTTGGCGATATCCCCGGAGAGGACGTAGACCATCTTCGAGGGGTCCGCAAGGCGGCGCACCGCCGCGTTCACCTGGTCGACCGTCAGCGCTTCGATGGCGTCTTCGGTTTCCTTCGACTTCATCCAGGTGACGTTGCGCTCCAAGTTCGAGAGCCAGCCGGATGCGAGGATCCCGTCCTGCGCGCGGTTGACCGCGCGGCTCTGGAGAATCCCGCGCTTGGCTTCTTCGAGCTCGTCCGTGGTGATGCCGGCCTCAAAGGCCTTCTTGAGTTCGTCCTTCAGGCTCGTCTCGGCCTGAAGCACGTTCTGCGGGGCGACGATCGCGCCGATCGTCCACTTCGCGCGGTTCCCGAAGGTCGGGATGACGAGGTTGGAGGACACCCCGTAGGACAAGCCTTCCTTCTGGCGCAGGCGGTTGACGATGCGGTTCGAAAGGCCCGGCGAGCCGCCCAGCACCCAGTCGGCGACGATCAGCGCGGGCATGTCCTCGTCGTCGATGTTGGCGGACAGGTCGACGCGCGCGAAGAGCACGGCGTTTTCCTTGTCCAGCGTGTCGATCACGGCGCGGCCGGGTTCGACCGGACGGTACTCGGCCCAGAAGCGCTCAAAGGGCGCCTTCGCGGCCTTGACGCCCGCGACCTTGTCCGAGAGTTCCTTCTTCACTTCCGCCGGGTCGAAGTCGCCCACGACGGCCACGAACCCGCGGCCGGTGCCGAAGACCTCGTCGTAGTGCTTCTTCACGTCGGCGAGCGTGAGCTTCTTCAAGGCGGCGATCAGCTCTTCGCTCGTTTCGTTCCGGCGGGCGTCGCCTTCCGGATAGGTGTTGAAGCGGCGGGTGAGTTCGTCCCGGGCCTTGACGCCGGGGTCGTCCGAGCGGCTCTGGAGCCCCTCGATCGTCTGACGGCGGAGCGTCTCGAATTCCTTTTCGGGGAAGGACGAGGTGGTGAGAAGTTCGGCGGAAAGCGCAATGGCGTCCGCGAGGTGTTCACGGTCCGTCGTGAAGCCGAAGGGCGACCCTTCCATCTTGAGCTTCGTGAAGAGGTCGTCGATCTGCTGGCGGTCGTGCTTCGCGGTCCCGCGCGTCAACATCGCGCCCATCATCATCGAGCGCGCGCCGTCCTTGGCGGTTTCGAGGTTGCCGTTCAAAAACCGGTACTGGACCGAAACGGTGTTGCCGCGGGTCTTCTTCGGGAGCAGTGCAGCCTTGAGGCCACCCACGTCCACCACTTCCGTGCGGGCGTCGATGTTGGCCTGCGAGACGTCGAACGCCTCACCCGCGTCCGAAGCCGTTTTGAAGGTGAAGTTCTTCAGGAGGTCTTCGGCGGAGGGCGCAGTCGGGATTTCCGCGCGGCGGATGTCGGTCGTCGGGATGAAGAGCCCCACCGTGCGGTTGTCGCGCACGAAGTAGCGCTTCGCGGCGGCGGTGGCCTGCTCGGGCGTCACGGCCGCGACGATGTCGCGGTCGGCGAAGAAGAGGCGCCAGTTGCCCAAGGCGATGTACTCCGACAAGCCGACGGCGAAGTTTTCCGGGTCCGACATCGAGCGCTCGAACATCGTCGCCTGGTCGGCCTTCTGAAGCTCCAGCTTGTCGGCGGGGATGCCTTCCTTGTCGAAGGCGTGCTCGATCGCGTCGATGAGCTTGGTCTTCACGAGCTCAATGTCGGCGTCCTTCTTCATCAAGGCGCCGAACATGACGAAGCCGGGCTTTTCGGTCGCCATCGGCCAGGCGAAGACCTGCGTGGCGAGACCGGTCTCCACCAAGTCCTTGTAGAGCACCCCGGAAGGCGTGTCGGCCAGCACCAAAGCCGCCATCGCGGTGGGTTCGTAGTCTTCGTGAAGGGCCGCCGGGATGCGGTACCCGACCGCGACCATCTGGCTCTCGCCCTGGCGGCGGATCTTGAATTCGCGCTCGCCGTCGGCGGTGGGCTCAACGGTCCACTCCTTCGGGAGGACGCGCGTGGGCTTCGGGATCGGCCCGAAGAATTCCTTGATCCACGTGAGGACCTGCTCGGGGTCGAATTTGCCCGAGACGGTCAAGACCGCGTTGTCCGGTTGGTAGTAGCGGTGGTAGAAGGCCTGGAGGTTGGCGATCTCGACGTTTTCGATGTCGCTCCTCGCCCCGATCGTGGGGCGCCCGTAGGCGTGCCAGTCGAACATCATGCTCTGCATGCGCTTCAACATCACCGAGACGGGCTTGTTCTCGCCCATTTCGAATTCGTTCCTCACCACCGTCATTTCGGTGTCGAGGTCCTTCTGCGCGATGAAGCTGTTCGTCATGGCGTCGGCCTGCCAGCCGAGCGCCCACTTCATGTTGTCGTCCGTGGCGGTGAAGCTCACGAAGTAGTTCGTGCGGTCGAACCAGGTGGAGCCGTTCATGCGGAAGCCCCGCTTCGTGAATTCCGCGGTGGGCGACGGGTAGTTCTTGCTCCCCTTGAACATCAGGTGTTCAAGGAGGTGCGCCATCCCGGTCTCACCGTAGTTCTCGTGGCGCGAGCCCACGAGGTACGTCATGTTGACGGTGGCGGTCGGCTTGCCGGCATCGGGATAGAGCACGATGCGCAGGCCGTTCGGGAGGCGGTACTCCGTCATCCCCTCGACGGTGACGACGGGCACGGCTTCAATGGGCTGCATGGGTTGAGACTCCTGAGCGATGGCACTCGCCGCGGCAAACGCGCAGAGCGCGGCGCAGGCGAGTCGTTTGGCTTGGAAGGGCATGGTTCTTTTCCTTCTGAGCGGGACCGGCGGAGGGCGGAGCGGGCAGGGTGGGGCCTGCTTGAGTGGAAGTCGGGCCGAGTGGCCCGGTCCTCCCGGCGGCGCCGCCGTCGGCCTTCGCGACGTTGGTCCCGAAAGGATACCTGTGAATCGGCCGGGAGAAGCTTACGGACCGACCGGGAAGCCCATTTCCCTGTGTTTCGGTCCTGTCGCGCTTGTGTCGGATTGTGCGGGAGGGCGCCGGCCGCGCCCCCGGCGCGGGGCGCAGGCCCTTCGGGAAGACCGTACGCTTCCGGAGGCCGATGCTTGGGGACCGGACGTCGCTGAGGGGCGCGCCCGCAGCTACGGGGTGCGGAGCTGCTCTCGGAAGCCGCCCCCGCGCTTCTGCTATGCTTCGCTTCACCCTTGGGGAGCGGGAACCGGAGTTCCGTGCTCCCGCCCGGCCCGAAGCCACGAACGACCTCACGATGAAATTCCTCTTCGACCTCCTTCCCGTCATCCTCTTCTTCGCCACGTTCAAGTGGGCGGGGCACGATCCCGCGACCGCGGTGGATCTCGCCTCGCGCGTCCTTTCGGACGGCGTGACCGAAACGACGGCCCCCGTCTTCCTCGCGACCATCGTGACGGTGGCGGCGACGTTCTTTCAGATCGTCGCGCTCAAATTGAAGGGCAGGAAGATCGAGCCCATGCTCTGGATCTCGCTCGCGGTCGTGGTGGTGTTCGGGGGCCTCACGCTCTGGCTTCGCAACGAAATCTTCATCAAGTGGAAGCCCACGATCCTCTACTGGGTCTTCGCCGCCATCCTCATCTACGGGAATGTTTCCGGGCGCAACTTCATCAAGACCCTCATGAAGGGGCAGATCGACATGCCCGAGAAGGCCTGGTCGACCCTTCAGAACCTCTGGATCGGCTTCTTTGCGGTGACCGGCGTCGTCAACCTCGCCGTCGCCTACACGATGCCCACGGAAATCTGGGTGAACTTCAAGTTGTTCGGCCTGATGGCCTTGACAATCCTCTTTACAATTGGGGTGGCCTTCTACATGACGAAGCACGCCGTCGGGGGCCAAAATCAATAATCTGCCGGGCCGAAAAGCCCGGAAGACACGGGCGGAGAGGCGATTTTCCCGCGCCCGTCCGACCTTGAAACCACGGAAGTTTTTCAGATGAACAAGAAAGTCCTCGTCCTCAGCCTTGCAGCCCTTGTCGCGGCGGGCTCCGCCAACGCCGAACTCAAGGCCTTCAAGGTCAACGGTGAGACCGTCTCGGTGGCCGAGCAGAAGGTGATCTACGACCGCGCCGTCGCGCAGGGTCAGCCGGCCGGCGCCGAACTCGAGCGCCAGGTGAAGAACCTCCTCGTGCAGCAGACCGTGCTCCTGCAGGAAGCCAAGAAGGCCAAGGTCGGCGACAAGAAGGAAGTGAAGGAAGCGATCGCTCAGGCCCGCGACCAGATCCTCATCAACGCGCTCGCGCAGGACTGGGCCCAGAAGAACCCGGTTTCGGACGCCGACCTGAAGAAGGCCTACGACCAGGAAAAGGCCGCCTACGGCGATACGGAATACCAGGTCCGCCACATCCTCGTGAAGACGGAAGACCAGGCGAAGAACCTGATCTCCCGCATCAACAAGGGCGCCGACTTCGCGAAGCTCGCGAGCGAATTCTCGGAAGACACCGGCAACAAGGCCCAGGGCGGTCTCTTGGGCTGGGTCGTTCCTCGCTCGTTCGTCCCGGCCTTCGCCGCGGCGTTCTCGTCCCTGAAGGCCGGCGAAGTCGCCCAGGCCCCGATCCGCACGCAGTACGGCTTCCACGTCGTCAAGCTCGAATCGAAGCGCCCGGCGGAACTCTTCCCGTCCTTTGAAAGCCAGCAGTCCGTGCTCCGCAACGCGCTCGCCAACCGCCGCGTTCAGCAGCACTTCCAGGAAATCGTGAAGAAGGCGAACGTTCAGTAAGCCTCTTCTCTTCCTGTGAACACAGACCGCCGCAATTCTTCGGAACTGCGGCGGTTTTGTTTGGAGGGGGAAGAGGCCGGCCGCCCCAAAATCAGTCGACGTACTTGACGGCGAGGTAGGTGCCGGAAAGGTGGTTGATGCTCTGGGCCATGCCGATGCCGTTCGCAAAGCCGCTTGCAAGGCCGCCTGCAAAGCCACCGGCATAGCCGCCTCCGAAGCTTTGGGTGGGTTGGGGGACGTAGGGCGTACCGGCGCGGAACTGCGTGGACTGCCTGACGATGGCGTCGGCGCCGGCATCCTTGGCTTCGGAAGCTGCGGCGGACATCATCATTTCATGCGCCTGCCAACCGTCGGCAATCTCCGCGTTGATGACGCCGATGATGCGGTACTTGCGGTTGGGAAGGCCGGTCTTCCAAACCTCAACCCCGTCCATCACCTCCATTGCGCCGCCTCGGCCGAAGTAGACGGTGTCGTCGCCCACGTAGGGCGTGAAGTCGGTGGAGGTCCAAAAGGACGCGCACCCCGAAAGAAGCAGGGCGGCCATGGCGGAAGTGAGTGCGATTCGGTGAAGTTTCTTCATGACGGAGGTTTCCTCAAAGATGCGGGAAAATCTGCCGGAATCGGATTTCGCGCGGGTTTGGGGAAAACGCGAATCCGGACGGAGTGGGTGCGCGACCTCCCCAACGAAAAACGCCGCGCCTCCCGAAGGAGAACGCGGCGTTCGTCAAGCACTCAGAAAAGCTTCTGAATTACTTCTTCGCAGCGGCGGCGTCGGCCTGCTTCGCGAAGATGTAGGCCTGCTGACCGGCGATGCGGCCGAACGTGATGATGTCGGACTGCGCGTTGCCGCCCAGGCGGTTGCCGCCGTGGACGCCGCCGGTGATTTCGCCCGCGGCGAAGAGGCCCGGGATGACTTCACCCTTGGTGTTGTAGACCTGGGTCTTCGTGTCGATCTTGATGCCGCCCATCGTGTGGTGCACGGCGGGGGTGACCATGATCGCGTAGAAGGGGCCCTGGTCGAGGTTGCGCGGCATGTCGGCGCGGCCGAAGGCGTCCTTGTTGGCGGCCTTGCCCTTCTTCCAGTCTTCCATCGTGGCCTTGAGCGTCGCGGCATCAACGCCCATCTTGCCGGCGATTTCGTCGAGCGAAGCGCCGTTCAGGCAGTAGGACTGCTTGATGTAGCCGTTCGTGGCCTTGAGCGACTTCTGCATGTCGCTGTCGAAGAAGAGGTAGGCGACGCCGTCCTTCTGCTTGAGGATGGCGGCCGACACGGCGTCACGCGTGTCGAGTTCGTTGAAGAAGCGCTTGCCGTCCTTGTTGATGAGGACCGCACCGTTGCCGCGGACGGCTTCGGTGATCATTTCGCCGACCTTCGGCACCACGGTCGGGTGCGTCTGGATTTCGGTCATGTCGATCAACTGCGCGCCGGCCTTTTCAGCCATGATGATGCCGTCGCCCGTGGCGCCCGGATGGTTCGTCGTGGCGAAGCCCTTGAGACGCGGAACGTACTTCGCAACCACGTCGTTGTTCGCGCCGAAGCCGCCGGCGGCGTTCACCACGGCCTTCGACTTGATCGTGTACGTGCCGTCCTTGCCCTTCACCTTGAGGCCGATCACCTTGCCGGACTTGTCCTTGAGGATTTCGGTCGCCTGGGTGTTGGTGCGCAGGTCGATGTTGCGGGCCTTGGCGGCCGTGTAGAGCGTGCGGATGACTTCAGGGCCAACGAGCGCGCCGCCGGTCGGACGGTGCGTACGGGCCTGCGAGGCGCCGGCCATCAGGCCCACGTCGCGGAGGTCGCCGCCCAAGGCGAGGAGCCATTCGACGGAGGAAGCGGACTTTTCGGCGAGGACGCGAACGAGCGCGGGGTCGTTCTTCCAGTGACCGCCCTTCATCGTGTCGAAGTACATGACTTCAACGGAGTCCTTCGTGCCCTTGGCCTGCTGGAGGGCCGTGCCGACGGCGTTCAGGCCGCCAGCGGCGCGGATCGTGTTGCCGCCCACCATGGGCATCTTTTCGATCACGACGACCTTCGCGCCGAGATCGGTCGCCTGAACGGCGGCCGCAAGACCGGCACCGCCCGCGCCGATGACGGCGACGTCGACGGAGATGTCTTCAGCGGCCTGAGCGCCCGTGAAGCAGGCGGCCACGGCGCACGCAACAAGAATCTTCTTCATGTTGAAAAATCCTCTCTCTGTAAGGAATTGCGGGCGGCACCCGACATGGGGACGCCCGTCAAAAGTTCTGCAACGAATCTTAGAGTTCCCGTTCGTAAAGGCGAACCTCACTTTTTGCCCCAACGCAAGGATCCACCCGGTTGGGTACTACGAACGGGATAGTTCGTCCATTCACTGGGTCGAAAGTGTAATGTAGCTATCTCTAAAGTGGTATAGGAAATTTCCGTAGGACAGATTCACGTTCGTGCGGAATTCCCGTACGCCGTGCGAAGATGCGGTTTGGCCCACCGTACGGCCCCCCGACCTCCCCCGACCGGACGCCCCTCATGTTTCTCGACAAGGACCTCATCATCTTCGACCTCGACGGCACGCTCATCGATTCGCTCGGCATTTGGAGTCTCGTCGACCAAATGTTGGTCGAAGAGCTCTCCGCGGCGCACGTGAAGTTGACGGAAGAGGAGGCCTACGACCTTCGCGCCGAAGCGCTCGGCCGCTACGGCGAAGGGTCCTCGGCGTACCTCGCCTACTGCGGGGACCTGAAGGACAAGTTCGGGATGCCGGGGACCGCGGAGACCATCCACCACCGCCGCTACGAGATCGCGATGGAGGTCTTGGCGAAGCACGTCCGCTGGCGCGAGGGTGCGCCGGAACTCCTCCGTACGTTGAAGCGCGCGGGGAAGCGTCTCGCGATCGGGACCACCACGCGTCGGCGCAACATCGACGTCTATGCGGGGAGAAACGAAGGGATGATCCGCGAAGCGAAGATCGACGAGATCTTTGAAGTCATCAAGACCCGCGAAGACGTCGAGCGCGTGAAGCCCGACCCGCAGGTCCACCAAATGATCATGGCGGAGTTGGGGGCGACGCCGGAGAAGACGATCGTGATCGAAGACGCGACGGCGGGCCTCAAAGCCGCGCGCGCCGCGGGGATCGCGCCCGTCGTCGTGACGGAGCGCCATTCCGAAGTCGACCGCGCCGTGAACGACGCGCTGGCGCTGCGCCGGTTCGAGTCGCTGAACGACATCCTCGCGGTCGTGAAGGCGGAGATCGCGGAGCGGGAAGCCCGCGAAGACCGGGGCTGAAACCGACACCCCGCAAAAGGCTCCGGAGAAGGCTCCGGGAAAAGCAAAGCGGCGCAGTCCTCTTCATTCGAGAAGGACGCGCCGCTTGCGTTTGGTGAGTTGGGGGACTGCAGGAACTCGCGGGTCACCCCATGGCTCAAATCCTTCACCAAACCCGCTCATTTTAGATCTGTCGGGAACCCCGCTTCAAGCGGGAAGGGGACAAAAGCTGCGAACGTTTGGCTCCGGACAAAAGCGGCCCCCAAGTTCACGCTTTTGGAGTTCCCGATCGGGATTAGTCGACATAATCGGAGGCGAGAAGCAGGGCTCTCCCGACATCGACGACGGGAGCGGACGTTCCTCCTGATCGGGCGGCATGCCGGTGTCCCACAACACTTCGCCGCTCTGCTCGCGATCCGGAGTTCCTCTTGGTGAACTCGCCTCTTCTCCTTCAGCCCGCGACAACTCCGACTGCGAGATCGATCTTCCTGTGAGTTGTTGCGGGATTTTTTGCGCCCGGGAGGCGTCGGCGGCGGGGGAGGCGCATGGACCCGTCGTCTTCGGGCGGGCCCCGACGAGCTGACGCCCGGGCACCCCAAAAACGAAAAAAGGTCCGACTTGCGTCGAACCTCACGTTGAATTCCCGAAGAGGGGGCGAGTTGTCTTTGTGGTCCGCGGGCTTTCCAGCGAAGAGGCATCCGTTGAGCTCCGTCCGGCAGCGTGCAACCGCGTTCGAACAGCGAGGACTCCCTCCAGCGACTCCGGTGCGCGCGTCTTCGTGGAAACGAAAGGCGCCGCAGGAACCACAACGAGACCCTAATATAACACCGCTTCCCGGGTTCTGCAGGGCTTTTGAAGAAAAATCACGGCTTTTCGCCTGCCAATTTGTGAGAAGGTGTTGCGGCGAAATGATGCCGTCAGGCATCCTGCCTAGGTCGAATGCCTTGTGTCCCAAGCGAAACGGGGAAACCGTAGGCATTATGTCGTAACCGGGTTGCGGTAAGTGGGAGGAACGGCTCCGGAAAACGGGATAAACCCCGGGAAGGCCCGATTTCACGGGCGTCTTCAGTAGACTTCGCCCCATGGACGCCGTCCGCACCGCGTGATTGCCTCTTCAACCCAATCCCGTGCGGGCGCTATCGGACGCATCGCTTCCGACACGAACCCCGTCCCCGCGGCGCACTCCGCCGCCGCGACTCCCTCTTGCCGGAGGGGAGTTCGGGACACGACAACAACAGGACTCCCAAATGGAACCCTTTGCCGCCGGGTGGCTCTCGATCATTCCCCCGATCGTCGCCATCGTCCTTGCGCTTCTCACAAAGGAAGTGCTCTCTTCGCTGTTGATCGGCATTCTCGCGGGCACCCTGATCTACACGATCGGTACCGACGGAAACATCCTCATGGGGACGCTCGAGAGCGCCTTCACGACCATGGGGAACAAGGTCGACTTCAACATCCTCGTCTTCTGCTCGATGCTGGGCGCTTTGGTCTACGTGGTCGCCATGTCGGGCGGCACGAAGGCCTACGGCAAGTGGGCCGTCTCGAAGATCAAGGGCCGCCGCTCGACGCTGCTCGCGACGAGCGGTCTGGGCGTCCTCATCTTCATCGACGACTACTTCAACTGCCTCTCGGTCGGCACCGTGATGCGCCCGCTCTGCGACAGCTACCGCGTCGCCCGTGCGAAGCTCGCGTACATCATCGACTCGACCGCCGCGCCGGTCTGCATCATCGCGCCGGTGAGCTCGTGGGCGGCCGCCGTGGGCTCGTCCTTGAAGGGGAACGGCGTCTTTGAATCCGACATGGCCGCCTTCATCGCGTCCATTCCCTGGAACTTCTACGCGCTCCTCTCGATCGTGATGGTCTTCTTCGTGGTCTTCACGAACTACGACTTCGGGCCGATGCGCCGCGCCGAAGCCCGCGCGCTCGCGGGCGACGTCGGTGAAGGGGCCGCCGGCCACGCCGAGCCGCCCCACGCCAACCCGCGCGGCCGCGTCTTCGACATGCTGGTCCCCATCCTCGCCTTGATCGTCTTCGCGGTCCTCGCCCTCATGTACTCGGGCGGCTACTGGGGTGCGGATCCCGCGTTCCACTCGTTCGCGGCTTCGATCGGCAATTCCTCCGCCGCCGCGGCGCTCGTCTGGGCCGCCTTCGGCGCCGTCGCCGTCGCGTTCCTCCTCTACGTCCCGCGCGGTCTGGTGCCGTTTGCGGACTTCATGCAGGGCCTCGTCGAAGGCGCCAAGCTGATGCTCCCCGCGAACATCATTCTGGTTCTTGCGTGGACGCTCTCCGGCGTCTGCCGCGACCTTCTCCAGACCCCGCTCTTCGTCCAGGGCCTCGTGCAGTCGGGCGGCGGCGACCTCTCGGTCTTCCTCCCGATGGTCGTCTTCCTCATCGCCGCCTTCCTCTCCTTCTCGACGGGTACGGCCTGGGGTACGTTCGGGATCCTCATTCCGATCGTGGTGCCGGTCGTTCAGGGCGTCGACCCCAACCTCACGATCGTCGTCCTCTCGGCGACGCTTGCGGGTTCGGTCTTCGGCGACCACTGCTCGCCCATTTCCGACACGACGATCCTCTCGTCCGCGGGCGCCGGCTGCAACCACATCGAACACGTGGCGACGCAGCTCCCGTACGCGCTCGTCGTGGCGGCCTGCTCGGCGGCCGGGTACCTGGTCGCCGGCCTCACGGGCGGCAACCTCTGGCTCTCGCTCGGCACCGCCTTCCTCATGATGATCGCGGTCACCTGCTTCCTCCACTTCCGTCAGGTGAAGTTGGACAAGCAGGCTGAAGCCGAAGCGCAGCCCGCCTGAGTGAAGCCCTGAAGCCCCGAGAGCTTCCGGCTTCCAAAAGGAAACTCGAAACCCCGGCCGGGTCCGACCCGCCGGGGTTTCGTGCGTCCGGGCCCCGCCGGGCCGCCCCCGCACCTCTCCACGCCTCTCATCGTCCCTCCCGCCCCGGTTTTGTCGGCCTCTTGTCGGCCTCTTCGCCCCGAATCTCTTGGTGTGAAGACGAAGACGGAACTCTCTTTCGTCAAAGACAATCCGTGGGGTTCCCGCGGCAATGCGTGAATGTCGTGTCGTGTGGGTCCGGATTCCGCGCCGCTCTAGGGAAGACCCGATGAAGACAAGGCCGCCCTTGGGCGTTCTCCGGCAGGTGCGCACTTATAATGGCGGCACTTTCGAAGGAGGGGTCCCCCTCCGTCACCCACATCCCAGAGGGAAATTCCACACCATGACGACCCACCACGGCATCGTGTTCGAGCTTCAGGGCGGCCGGGCCCTTTCCGATTTCCGCGCCCGTCGTGCGCTTGCGGCGCTCGCCAAAGTTTCTCCCCATGTCGAAGCGGTCTCGGGCCGCTTCGTGCATTTTGTGCATGCCGAACGCGAACTCGACGCGACCGAAGCGACGCGTCTCTCGTCCCTTCTCGCCTACGAGGGCGCGGCGGAAGACGTCCGCGCCGACGTGAGCTTCATGGTGGTGCCGCGCCTGGGGACGATTTCGCCCTGGGCGTCCAAAGCGACCGACATCGCGAAGAACTGCGGCATCGAAGCCGTCATGCGTGTCGAGCGCGGGACGGTCTTCAGCATCCGCTTGAAGGACGGCGTCACCCTCACGGAGGATGAGAAGACCGCCCTGGCCGCGTGCCTTCACGACCGCATGACCGAGTCGGTCGTCCCGGTCGACTTCCCCGCGGAAAACCTCTTCGTCGAGCTCGACGGCCGTCCGATGGCGACGGTGGATCTGATCGGTCAGGGCCGCCCCGCCTTGGAAGCCGCCAACGTCGACATGGGCCTCGCCCTCTCGGAAGACGAAATCGACTACCTCGCCGACGCCTTCACGAAGGCGGGCCGCAACCCGACCGACGTCGAACTCATGATGTTCGCGCAGGCGAATTCGGAGCACTGCCGCCACAAGATCTTCAACGCCGCCTGGACGATCGACGGCGAAGCGAAGGAAGAGACGCTCTTCGGCATGATCCGCCGCACGCACAAGGCGGCCCCGCAGGGGACGATCACGGCCTACGCCGACAACGCGGCGATCTTCGAAGGCGCCGAAGTGACGCGCCTCTACCCGCGCCCCACGGAAGCCGATCCGTTCGGCTCCGTCTTTGAGCGGAAAGACGAAAAGACCCACACCGTCTTCAAGGTCGAAACCCACAACCATCCGACGGCGATCTCGCCGTTCCCCGGCGCCTCCACCGGCTCCGGCGGCGAAATCCGCGACGAAGGCGCGACCGGCCGCGGCGCCCGCCCGAAGGCGGGCCTCTGCGGCTTCACGACCTCGGCCCTTCGCCTCGAAGGCGCCCCGCAGGCCTGGGAAAACGACCGCGACGTCGTGACCGGTGAAGGCTCCGCGGAAGACCAGTACGGCGCCCCGGGCCGCATCGCCACGCCGCGCGCCATCATGACGGACGGCCCCTTGGGCGGCGCCGCCTTCAACAACGAATTCGGCCGACCCAACATCCTCGGCTACTTCCGCGCGTTCGAAGCGAACGTGGGCGGGGTGCGCTACGGCTACCACAAGCCCATCATGCTCGCGGGCGGCATCGGCAACATCCGCGACGACCAGACGAAGAAGGCCGTTCCCCCGACGGGGAGCCTCCTGATTGCGCTTGGCGGCCCCGGCATGCGCATTGGGCTTGGCGGCGGCGCCGCGAGCTCGATGGCGACGGGCGCCAACTCCGAAGCGCTCGACTTCGACTCGGTCCAGCGCGGGAACCCCGAAATGGAGCGCCGCGCCCAGGAAGTGATCGACCGCTGCTGGGCGATGGGTGAAGAAAACCCGATCCTCGCGATCCACGACGTGGGTGCGGGCGGGTTGTCGAACGCCATGCCCGAACTCGCCGACCTCTCCGGTCAGGGTGCGGCCTTTGATCTTTCCAAGGTCCCGGTCGAAGAGTCCGGCATGTCTCCGCTCGAGGTTTGGTGCAACGAAAGCCAGGAGCGCTACGTGATCGCCCTCGATCCGGCGAAGCTCGAACGCTTCGACGCCTTCTGCCGCCGCGAGCGCTGCCCCTATGCCGTGCTCGGGCACATCACCGAAGAAAAGGTTCTGAAGTTGACGCGTCCGGGCGAAACCGACGCCGTCGACATGCCGATGGAAGTGCTCCTCGGCAAGGCCCCGCGCATGCACCGCGACGTGAAGCACGTCGAGACGAAGCTCACGGCCTTCACCGCGGACGGCATCGACCTCACGAAGGCGGCGCTCGACGTCCTTCGCCACCCGACCGTCGCGTCGAAGTCCTTCCTCATCACGATCGGCGACCGCACCGTGGGCGGCCTCGTTGCCCGCGACCAGATGGTCGGCCCCTGGCAGGTGCCGGTCGCGGACTGCGCCGTGACGACGCTCGGGTTTGAAACCGTCAAGGGCGAAGCGATGGCGATGGGCGAACGCACGCCCTTGGCCGTGATCGACTCGGCGGCCGCGAGCCGCATGGCGATCGCCGAAGCGCTCACCAACATCGCCGCTGCGGACGTGAACCTCCCGACCGTCAAGCTCTCCGCCAACTGGATGGCCGCCTGCGGCCAGCCCGGCGAAGATGCGAAGCTCTTCGACGCGGTGAAGGCCGCGTCCGACTTCTGCGTCGCGCTCGGGATCTCGATTCCGGTCGGGAAGGACTCGCTCTCGATGCGCACGACCTGGGACGGGAAGACCGTCGCGTCGCCGGTGTCCTTGATCGTCTCCGCGGCCGCGCCGGTCGCGGACGTCCGCAAGACCCTCACGCCTGAATTGAAGAAGGCCGACGCCGTGATGGTGCTGGTCGACTTCGGCGCCGGGAAGAACCGCATGGGCGGCTCGATCCTCGCGCAGGTCTCGCAGCGCTTCGGCGATACGGCCCCCGACTGCGACGACGCCGCGGCCTTGGCGCGCTTCATGACGGCCCTTCGCAACCTCGTCGCGAAGGACGCCGTGCTCGCCTACCACGACCGCGCCGACGGCGGGCTCTTCGCGGCCGCCGCGGAAATGATGTTCGCGTCGCGCTTGGGGTTGAAGCTCGACCTCACGTCGCTGCTGCGGGCGCCCGGCGCCGACGCCGCGAACGTGCTCTTCAATGAAGAACTCGGTGCGCTCCTTGAGGTCCCGGCGGAGAAGGCCGACCTCGTCGTCGCCGAAATGCGCGCGCAGGGTCTCTCGCACCTCTGCCACTTCGTGGGCGTCGTCACCGACACGGACGCGCTCGAAATCGAAGGCGTGGGTGCGTTCGAGCGCGTCGCGATGCAGGAAGCCTGGACGGAGGTCTCGCACGAGATCGCCCGCGGCCGCGACAACCCGGCCTGCGCCGATCAGGAATTCGCCCGCATCGCGGACAAGGCCGACACGGGTCTCTTCGCGAAGACCACGTTCGACGTGAACGACGACGTCGCCGCCCCCTTCATCGCGACGGGCGCGCGCCCGAAGATGGCGGTGCTGCGCGAAGAAGGCGTCAACTCTCAGACCGAAATGGCCGCGGCCTTCACGCGCGCCGGGTTTGAGGTGCACGACCTCCACATGACGGACCTCTTGACCGGCCGCCGCGACCTCGCGGAATTCGTGGGGCTCGCCTGCGCCGGCGGCTTCTCCTACGGCGACGTCCTGGGTGCGGGCGGCGGCTGGGCGAAGACGATCCTTCACAACGACCGTTTGGTCGAGATGTTCTCGACCTTCTTCAACCGTCAGGACACGTTCGGTCTCGGGATCTGCAACGGCTGCCAGATGATGAGTCACTTGCGCAACCTCATCCCGGGCGCGTCGCACTGGCCGCAGTTCCTCCGGAACCGCGCCGAGCAGTTCGAAGCCCGCCTCGTCAACGTCGAGGTGATGGAAAGCCCGTCGATTTTCTTCTCGGGGATGGCGGGGAGCGTCATGCCGATCGTCAACTCCCACGGCGAAGGCCGCGTGGAGTTCCTGAAGCCCGAAGACGCGGCGCTCGTCCGCGCCGCGGCCCGCTACGTCGACGCCGCGGGGAATCCGACCGAGGTCTACCCGATGAACCCGAACGGTTCGGCGGGCGGTCTCACGGCCGTGACGACCGAGGACGGCCGCTTCACGATCATGATGCCGCACCCCGAGCGCAGCCACCGTGCGGTGCAGCTCTCGTGGCGTCCGGACGAATGGACTGAAGACGCGGGCTGGATGCGGATGTTCCGCAACGCCCGCAAGTGGGTGGGGTGAGCCTGAGGGCTTGAACCTGCTCCGGCGCTGAGTTGATCAGACGCTGAAGAACTCGAAGCCCCGCGGATGACGGTTCGCGGGGCTTCGTGCGTCCGGAGAAGTGACGGCGGCGCTCGTCCGCCGTCTGGTCCTCAGCCGTGGAGTTCAAGAAGCGCCCGGCGGAGCGCCTTCCGGTCGATCAGAAGCCGTCGGCCTTCCTTCCTGACGACCCCCGCGCGCACGGCGTCCCCGACGGCGCGGCTCGTCATTTCGCGCGACGCGTGGACGAGAAGCCCGATCTCGGTGATCGTGATGCCGGTCGGAAGCGGGCAGGGGCCGTCTTCAACGTCTTCCTCATCGCCGTCCAAATCAAGCGTGAGGACCTCAAGTGCCTACAGCACCCGGGCGTAGAGCGGCAGTCCGTCGTTCATGATGACGCCGTCGATCTGGCTCTCCGCCTTGTGCAGAGCGTTGCGCAGCACCCGTACGTGAAGCGCCGGGTCGGCCTCGATGAAGTCGAGCACCCGCCCGATCTCCAACCGCACGGCGCGCACGGGAGTGAGCGCCGTCGCCTGCAAGGGCATCTTGCGGCTCCCGCGGCCCACCGCGCGGATCAGCCCCAAAACCCGTTCCGGTCCGAAGAGTCCGATGATGCGCTCGTAGTCGCCGACGCGGCCGGGCTGCGTCGCGACGAGTCCGTCCTCGATCAGGTAGACGGCGTTGCCTTCGCCGAAGCGCGTCGCTTCGCCCCGCCGGAAGGCGACCTCGGTTCCGTGCGCACGGATGAACGCGACCACCTCAGGAACGTCTTTCGGCACGAGCCAGGGGCACTCGGCATAGACCGAGGGCGGTGTGGGCTTCGGGGCGGGATCTCGGGAATGGTTGCGCGTGGTCATGCGGTCGAGCAGGCAAGGGAGATCGGAAGAGCGTCGTGTAGGGAAAG
>OGHV01000338.1_pt1 | contig 34210 bp, 48 predicted proteins | sample 1571551 | NCBI WGS metagenome assembly OGHV01 (sample SAMEA2581960, study PRJEB24529) | metagenome | biome: Human gut stool | place: China | collected 2011 | reverse complement strand
CAGGTAAATCTCCTAAAAGATTTTTACATAGTCTGTAAAAGCATTCATTAATATGGCATATACAGAACGTATTCTTATCACCTCTGATAATCGTAGTAGTTTTCTCAGTGACAGTAGATGGGGGTGTAGCATTCACCTCTAATACCTCTTCTATAGTTACCTCAACAGACTCTTCATCAACATACTTCATAAATACTTCAGATTTGGTATCATAGTAGTAAATAGAGTTATAAGCTGTTAAAGCAGTTGCATTCCTCTCTAACACATAATCCAACCATGCATCAGTGGGTAGTATTATATGTGTAACTTCATATAAACCGTCAATAGGCATTTCCATTTCAGATTCATCAATACAATCTATAACGTGTTCAACAATGTCATACTTCTGTGTTATTTCTTCTCCAGAAGATTTAATACTTGTTATAGCATTAATAGTTACAGTTTGACTGTAGGTATAATTACGAGTACTTACTGCAACTTCTCCATCCTCATTTAAGTATTCATCATTGTCTTTCTCTAGCCCAGTGATTGTAATACCGCAGGCTCCCTTCTTGCATATTTTAAATACTGAATCCATAATTATACGTTGAAGTCAGCTCTTACTTTAGTTTTGATTTCTCCTACCAGTGTAAGATAATCTAGGTATTTCTGTCTATCAGTTTGATTATCAGATAAACCTAAAACAATACTATTGGAGCTGTTAATTAAATCAAACTCTTCATCTTGGTCTACATACTGTCTAATAATAGCTTTAATGCATTCTTTGTGGTCTGGTTGACCATGTAGATGAACTTGTATATATGTCCACCTTGTTTCCTTCGTTACATCTTCTGTTTCTGGGTCTGTAACATTAACCTCTTTTGATTTAATATCATAGTTATAGTAATATGTACCATTACCTAATTTCTCTATTAAGTCTGGCTGCACATCCATTTCTATTCTTCTTGGTTCTAACATAAGGTCTTATTTTAAAATTTACTGGGAATGAATATCTGGTTAGAGAGTAGAATAGATTCCTACTCTTACTCTCAAAGTAATAGGATTTATTATTGTATACAAGGTTAACTCTAGAACACTTACTATAGCCAACTATATCTACAATATGAATGTACTTGTTATAAAATCTTGAAATATTAGATTTCTTCCCATCCCAATTAGAGAATCTCAAACCTGTATCTCTTTGAATCTTCCTTAGTAGATTCTTAGAATTACAAAACTTTAGCCAACCAAAATATGATTGCATTCTCCTTCTTAATTCTTGTTTATCAATCTTGCCTGATTGATACCTTCTAATAAGCTTGAATAATCTAATCTTAATTGACTTCCTTAATAATACATGGGTATGATAGAACCTATAACCTACAAAGTCTACACCTCTATCATCTACTGGGAATATTTGGTAATTTGATTTTAACCTTAAATTTAGAACCTCCTTTAAGTACATCTTAATTGCTATAAGTATGTTTCTCAAGAAGTTCTTATCACTGCTGAGAATTACAATATCATCAGCATACCTGAAATAGAATTTACACTTTAACTCCTCCTTGACCCAATGGTCAAAGTAAGCTAAATATAGATTAGCAAAGAACTGAGATAAGTAATTACCTATAGGAACCCCATCGGCTGAATAGATAATCCCAATAAGTAATGTTAGAAGATATTTGTCCTTTATCTTCTTTTTAATTATATCACATAATATATCGTGGTTTACAGATGGGTAAAACTTCCTAACATCCATCTTCAAACAATATATAGTTTCTTCTGGATGTTCAATTAATGCAGTCTTTAAGTCATGAGCTACATTATGAATACCTCTATTCTTAATACAAGAGTAAGTCTGCTTAATAAATATTTTAGTCCAAATAGGTTCCATCACGTTCATTATAGCGTGATGTGTTATTCTATCTGGATAGTATGGTAGTCTAAATATCAACCTTTCTTTAGGTTCATATACTTTAAAGGTACTATATTCAGAGGTTTCATATACCAAGTCCCTTAGCTGCTCAGATAACCTCTCATTCTCATTTTGTCTATTTCTATCGTGCTTAACGATTCCCCATCTAATTGATTTATTCTTTCTAGCCTTATCATCAGCTATTTCGATATTCTCTATATCATAAACCTGTTCATGTAAATAACCTATACGTTTCAAGTCTTATATATTTATTATGGAAGCGTTCGAGACTTAACCTACTAACACCCAGTTATTAAATACTACGTTGTCTTTTGCCAAGAGGCAAGGGTACTATTTAGACTGTAAAATGAAACCAAATTACCTAAATAAAGAAATATATAATAAGCCTACATTGGAATTGACATTGCTGACTCCATTGTTAGAATTGAAGTTACTAAGACTGGCATTACTACCATTATTAGCGTTGCTGCTAACGATGAGTGTTTGTAGTAATTTGAATTAATCAGCACCAACAGAAGTGTAGGTAAATAGCACCCCTAATCTCGTATTTTATCTGTTTATGTATTATTGAGTTATTCTGTTTAATGTTCTGAAGCCCACATTGGAACCGACATTGCCGACCCCATTGTTAGAATGGAAGTGACTAAGACCGGCATCACCACCATTAGAAGCGCCGCCGCCAACGATGAGAGTTCTTAAAGATGTACTAGCAGCATTGCACCAATGATAGTCACACATATAAGTAGTAGCTGAACCACCGACTACTGAAGGTATAATTTCACCCTTACTTCCAAGGTCAAAATCCTTTGTATATCCATCAGACACTATTTCTTTACCTGCAACAGTCATTTTACCTTTAGCAGTATTATCATCTCCAAATGCACTCGGATTAGATGTAGTATACACACTACTTGGTTGATTAGCTGCTGTTCTTTCTAAGATAATACCATCTAGGTTTGTCCAAATGTCTCCGAATGGATTGTCAAATCCCCTCCACCTTGGAACTTTAAATGTCTTAGTGGGGACTGTTGCAGATTCATTCACTATGGTCTCTGGAATAACTAACTCCTTAATTCCAGTGAAGTTACCAATATCATTACAATATCCGCATGGTGTTATTGGATAAGTCCCATTATATCCAGACCACCCATTAGCATTGTTGTTCCAATCAGTAATTCCGGGACCAAGTCCTCCTTGATGATAACCATCAGCTGTTAACTCAGCGTTATAAGTAGCTTGTGAATTAAATGTTGCATATTCAATAACCCAAGCCCAGTAGAATATCCACTTGTAATATTCATAGCATAGCATTTCTGAACCAGCATTAGTGGCATAAGTTCTCATGTTTGCTCTTGAAATATTAGTTCTTGGTTTACCTAAGTCACTTCTAAATTTATCAGATGATAGATATGTATCGTTAGCTGTTCTATTACCACCACCTCTAAATTGAGCTGTAGTGTTAACTACTGATACAGCCTTATTACCAGTCTGGTTCACCGTACTCCTATAGGCATCTAACAGCATTTCTGGAATCTCTACCCATGTATCATCACATTTAACTGTAGAAATTCTAACCCATCTCTTATTACCTTCAACTCCAGACTTACCATAGAATTTGGGAATGTGTACTCTTACAGTACCATCAGTCCCATCAAGGACAGAAGGGGTTCCATCAGCTTTCTTAGACCAATCGTTAGGGTCTAAATAATAATTAACTTTAGCACCATTAGCTACACAACCCTTATATTGAGATTGCACTGGTAATGACTTATGTAGCAATGGATTACCAATTCTAGTTAATGTGGGGTCTGCTACTGTAGAATCCCATTCAACTCCATAGGAGTAAATATCTTCCAATCCAGTTAAATCAATACCAGGCTCTACATCTTTCCATTCTCCAGTACCATCGCCACTGTTGACTAACACCTGCCCTACTGTACCACCAGCAGGTAGATGTTTATTTCCAGCTGTAGTTGGATGGGTATAGTTATTAGCATTGGCAGCAATACCTTGCAATTTATTCTTCTCACTTGTTGTATAATCATTGGTAGATAATTGCTTACCATCAACCTTATCAACCTTTAGAGCAAGTGCACTAGTAGTTCTACCTTCTACTCCTTCAATTGCTTCATTAACCTCGGCCTTAGTATAATAATCTTTTAAGTTTACGTCTACGTGTTTATTTCCTAAGAACTCCCAGCCAGTCTTTTGTTCTGTAATAAGATAAATATATTCATCATATACATCATTTGTTCTTGAGCTTTCGTTAGGAATTAGGTAGATTTTATTTACATCTCCCTTTGCAGGTAATTCAGTAACAACTACTGTCTTACCGCCAGCATTATTAATTGCTTCTATAACCCATGCCTCTGTTGCTAACCCTTCTTTGATTTTAGAAATAGTAGCTGACTTATTACTTCCGTTCTGTACTATAGGAACTAACTCATCTCCAGCAAGGGTGTTAGTAGCATCCATTTGAGATATTTTTACTCCTGTTGCTGCCATGTTTCACTATTTAATATTTCATTTAATTCTACACTGTCGTATGGGTAGAATATAATCTCTTCATCATTATTAATAACTGGTTTAATGAAATCTTCATGTAGAATTACTTCTGAGCTATCTAAGCTCCTTCTTGCGTGGATGGGAGGAACAATCCCATGTTCCATACACCATTCTATTGTTACTATAACGTATCTCATTGTGTTATTATATTTTTAAGTACATAATCAATCAAATCCTGTTCGGTGAATCCGTCAGTTTCCTTGGTAGGAACTGAATCGAATAAGATAGATTTATAAAACGCCATAGAGCCAAATCTAGTCTTATTGTTGCTATCCGACAAGAATAATGACATATTTGTACCAGTTTGTCCATAAGTACCTGCTAGAGTTGCCTTCTCTTCACCTACATAGCAAGTCATTAATTCATTATTTGCCGAGAGAACATAACTGATTTTATCCTCTACACTAGGCGTAAACTTAAAGTCTGTATAAACGTAGTTACCGAACTTTACAGAATTTGCACTTCGTCCTTGCAATAACATCCATCCTCGATTACTTGTCGCTATTGAAGTTGTCGAGAACATACCTTTAAGAGCGGTAGGTCTTATGATAGCACATTGGAAGAACATCATGTAATTTTGCAGTGATTTAAAGTTCTCCACAACACCGTAATCATCCGCTCCATCAGTTACTAGTGAGTTGGGATATTTAGGCAGGAACTCTATTGTTACGTCCATATCTCCTATATCCCCTGTAACTCCTATGGCGTTATACAATGAAGTGGTTCCTTCGGGATAGGTTAATGTCACCTCATGTTCTCCGTTGTCAAAAGTATAAAATCCGCCATTTCTGTTTACCAAACTAACTTGTCTGCCATCAGAAAGACCTGTAACCTTAAACTTATGCGTTGGGTTAGAGTTTGCCGGAACTATGTTTACCATGTTATCCGTAGTGGATAGTTTTTTAGTAATATGAATAATTCTGTTATCTGTAACAGTAACATTTGCTCTATCGGGTAGAATATTGGTGCTAGAAATGTCATACCCTCCCACACCGCTCATTGCAGCGAACAGGAAATTGTTAAGTTTCAATCGTCTGTTGTTTCCACTGAAATCCTGCAAATAAGGATTAGCTTTTAGTATTTCGTTTGTGGGAACGGATTGTCCTGACGGGAGCTGGGTAATGGTGATATTACAAGCACCGACTATGTTTATACTCCTAAAACCTATATTTCCTGTTACACTATTAATAGGTTCTAGTGTATAAGTTCCATTTTTAGGCATCCTTACCAATGGATCGTTATTATATCCCCATGCTATTTCTTGACCGTCCAATAATCCATCTACCGTAATCGTTATGCCATTAAACTTTTTAGATTTGGCGATATATATAGACGCATTATTTACGGCATCAAAATTTGTTATATTGACGCTCTTATTTGTCACGGTATATTTTGCTCCTGTGAATTTCGTCCAATCATTAAAGTTTTCCGCATAAACATCCACAGGCTTTGACATATCATACCAAAACACCATGTGTTCTTTCACCCAGGTAGCGATTTCATCTTCTGTAACATATTTATCTAATAATATATGCTTACCTCTTTCAGTAAGTACAGCGATTTCATCTTCTGTAATTATATAGTAATCGTTAGGCCCAATTGGTTGCCCTCCGCCATCACCAATCTGCCTAACTCTACCTATATAATTACCAATACCTACAAATATTCCCATATTAATTACCTACTTGTAATGTATTCTCAGGTACGGCCTTAATCCCTATAACTAACTCAGGGTTCCATCCAGGATAGAACACGGTAGATATATACTGACCCTCTGCATCTTTTAATAACACCTCTACAGTTACATTATCTTCAGTAATATTCTTAACAAGAACTGCATTACTTCCATAAGGCAACTCAAAGTTACCTGCGGGCAGTAGAGATAATCTACTTACTTGTAGGGAGGTTGGTCTTTCATTCTGATTGAGATTTATCATTTCTATGCGTTTTTAACTTCGTTATTCATTTGGTTACCATCGAATAATTGAGCATATTCAATGTCTGTTCTCTTAGTATCGTTCTCAGCATCACTCTGAGATTTGTCTCTTTGAGTCCTAGCATTATACCAGTTAATATCAGCCTCATTCTGAACCTTCTGTCTCTCAATGTCCAACTTAGCCTCATTAAGACTTTCAATCTTGCCTTGAGCTTGTTGTAGTTGTTGTTGTAACTTCTGATTCTCTTGCTGTAATTGTTCAAGCTGTTGTTGCATTTGACCTACCTCATTCATCTCCTTCTTCTTCTTAGCAAAGGCTTTGGTAACCTTAGCCTTAAGTTCAGTAAGACTTCTAGCAGTTAAAGCATCAACAATCATATCTGGGTCTAATTGACCACTCTTTATAAGCTCAATAATGATTTGCTGAACATTCTGCATCTCCTTCATAATCTGAGTACTCGGCACAATATGCACATCGTAATCAGTATGAGTAAAATGCTCTGGTAGTGCGGTAAATACTTTCTGTAGTTTATCTCCAAGAATTAGAGTTCCAGTTAATCCTTTCTTCCACACTATCTTAGCTATATCAAGACAATCTCTAAGAATGTCTATTGATAATGTATCCATAGTCTGATAGAATGGTTTAGTAATAGTATATGAGTTTCTAGCTCCAGCCTCTACATTACTAACTGCATCCTTTTGCTGAATACCATTAAGTCTTTCTCTAAATACACCAGTGATAGATGATGTTTGGTCTTCCACTCTTTGTAGTGCTAAATCAAAGGCTTGAATAGTCTGCACTTTAATAGTATCAGTAAATCCAGCAAATGAAGTATTGTTATTAAATGCCCTACCTTCCTGACTGGTATCTACTAAAGCTACTCCAGTCTTTTTAAATGCAATCCATTTCTGTATTCTTTCAGTAAGGTCATCACCTAATATTGTTGGAAGCATAGATAAGTCTAGCCAATCACCATCAGTACCACTATTAGCTAAGATATTATCTCTAAAGTAAGTAATTAAGTCATACTTATCCTGTAGGTGAGCACATTGTAATACTAAAGACTGTGGAACATTGTCTCTATTAACCAGATATATACCATTAACAGATAATCCACACTTAGTAGGGGCATCCTTAGTTCTAATTACATTCTCTGATTTACCAGTAAGAACATATATAGACTGTCCTATCCTAACTCCCTCGTACCTATTCTGAACGTATTCATTACCTTCTTTGTCTATGTCAATCCATTCTGTTTCATAAACAGGTAATAGCTTATAGTTAAATGACTCATAAGTATCAGCAGGAAATCCTGGGACAATACCTTTACCTGCATCTAATCCAGCACCCTCACCTTCCATAATAGGTCTACATCCTACTTGGTTCTCCATAGCTCTAATATACATATAGGAACTATCAGAGTAATGCTCATACATATCTTCTAATTCAGCTCTACTCTCATCATTTAGGTCTTTACCATACTCAATAAGAATTTGCTGTTTAGTCATCCATTTCCTAATTACGACCCTATAACTATCCTTTACATAAGGAGATTCAGGGTTCCTATCAACAAATGTATTTAAGGGATTAAGAACATCAATACTAATATTAGTTCCACTAGCTGATGGTTTAACCTTATAGAATGAGCATCCAGTAACAAGTAAGTCTAATAGTAATGCCTTTAGCTTATTAGCCAAGTCAGTGTTCCTTGATTGAATTACGTACTCAATAACATTCTGGGCAGCTATTTCGTAGTCACTAATAAAGTTATTATTAATATCCTCAATTAGCTTCTCTATGTCGGCCTCAACTGAAGCATCACTAACATTACCTCCTCCTATAAAGGCTAGAATCTGATTGTTCAAATGCCTCTGTAAGAATGTATAGACTTGCTGGCTTATTTCTAACTCCTTCTGCCTAGTAATCTTGGAGATTGTTTCCTTATCTTTACAAGATACCTTTGGAAGAATTGGAATGTCTAAATACTCTCCAATTAAAGCATCAACGTGTTTCTTTATAAGGGGAGTGAACTCAATAGAAGTAGGATTACCTATTCCAAAGTTTTCTTCAAGATACCTAAATTGTTCGGCGTCTCTCTTACCGTTATAATAGTTGTATGCCTTCTGTAACTTCCATTTGTTGAAGACTAACTCATTTACAGCTTTGTCAATCTTCTCTATCAAATAATCATCACTTCTTTGCTTTGCACTCATCTTCGTAATCATATAATTGTATAGCAGTGAAGTACTTAGTTCTCACTAAGCTTCTCTCCCTTAATTCTTTCTCAATAAACTTTATAAACTCCTCAGCCGTACCATCACATGCAATGGACAATGGCTTCTCATCTTTATTAAGTCCAAGGTCCATTCTGTATCCCACGTGCTCAGATTCTTCGCCTGGAAATTTATAAGTGGTTTCATAAACCTTTAGGACTCCTTGATATTCTACGCAATATAAAGATTTAATTAAATCTCGGATTGCTTGTTCGATGTCCTGTGTCGTCATAATATTGTGTAGGGAATAAGTTAAACTTAGGTACTATAGACTGTTTGTCTGGAATAACTCCTTTATGTTTTATGCCATATTCATCAGTCCAGTAGCCAAATAGCTTCAACTTCCTACCCCCATTATCAGCTTCCTGTGGTGGAATACCACTTAACTCCTCATCTCCTAATTCAGCCATACCCATTGCTGCTACAATATCGAACTTTCTTTTATTCTCATATGAATAAGTGATAAGCTCGTTAATCATTGGTTCAAACCACATATTGTGACAATAGTCATTGATGTAGCAATCAATAAGGTCTAACTGATGTTGAATAACTGCTTCAGTTGCAGGAGCACCAAACTGTTTACTCCTACCACCCTGTATATCAGATTGAGTAGCTCTTGGTCTTCTCATTAAGAATCTCTCTTCCTTATGCTTAGTTCTAAACCATGTTAAGATACTAATACGGGTAGATTCCAAACAAGCTTTACAGTTATAGTATTCTAATATCTTTAGGGTAGTTCTATATGCCTCTTCAAGGTTGTTAGGTCTGTCTTTATAGACACAAACATACATTGGCTCTTGTAAACCAAAGCATCTCTTTTTAACTACTACACAGAAGTCTGATGGGTCCCTTGTATTATCTGATGTATCATTCATACCCATATCAATACCGTCAATACCAGCTACATATAGGTTTCTAAAGTCTACACCATTCTCGCTCTTAATAGGATGTTCAATAATGCAAACTTTACCTTTATCACTAGGGATAAACCTCACTCCATTCTTAGCTTCTTCAGAATGTACATTGTTTTGAAATATATATTCTAGTTGTCCCCATTTAGGTTTTAACTCCGGAGGAGTAACTTTGTGTAATTTAATTGCAGCTAACTGTTCTGTTAGTAATACAGTATTAAACTGGTTATCACCTTCCAAAGCTAATGCTTCATCAGGAGTGAAGCAATACTCAGCAGAGTATAACATTAATCCTTTGGGGTCAGCTATCTTGGTAGCCCTCTTAGCCATGTAGAACTCCTTACCCTTCTCTGGGTCTGTCCATCCTCTGTGGTCTACATATCCTGGAGCAGTAACAATAGTATATGCGGGAATGAAATATGCAGTCTCTACATAAGTACCTTCCTTAGTATAGTTATGTTTATAGGGAAGAACATCATATCCTCTAGGGTCATGGAATGCAGCAGCCACACCCTCCAATGCAGGACCACTATCACCACCTGTACCCCAAGCTAGTTTAATGCCGAATCTCTGTCCTTGAATATCAATCAAAGCATCACCCTGAATGAAAGCTTTCTTCCAATTGGGCCATGAACCGCTTTCTTCATACATCAAAATATCAGTACGGTCACCTCTAATCTTATTAGGCTTATCAGCTGTAATACCTTCAATTTCTGACATCCATCCAGATTCTACACCATCTACATTCTTACTAGAAGCTCTCTTCCATTTAGCTGTATTGTGAACCTGCCTTAGTTTTCTCATACCATCTTCTGTATTATCATCTAAGTATGATAATTGCATCCAGCACTTACTAAGGGTATCGTCAACATAACCTTCTTGTTGTGCAGCTACTACTCCTCTAAAGTGTGGCCTTGTTATATAACCATTAATAAGGATAGCGGCAGCTATTTCTGAGAATCCAACACCTCTGGCTTTTAATCCAATGGCATTCTTTCTCAATACTTTACATAATTCTATGTAATGGAAGTACTCATATTGTTTTACAAAGAAATTTGGGAAGTCTACTGAACGACCACCACCAGCTTTAGTAGCAGAAGATAGATTAGGTAACTGGTAGTAATTTATAAAATAATAATTATCACCAGTAATAGTATAACCATTAACAGTCATACCATTTCTACATCTATCATATTCTTGGTCCCAGAACTCACCATAAGCCTTACCAAACATTGGTTCATTACAGTACTTACCAGTAGCAGCCTTAGTTCGTCTAGCTTCCATAAACCATTCTGGGTCAAAGTCTAATCCTCTCGTACCATCAATGGGTCTATAGCCAGTAAGTTCATAAGATAGATTAGAGTCAAAATAGTCTACTGGGTCCCCAATTTTAACATCCCATTCAAATTCTGTAGGCTTCTGTTCTAGTACTCCAGTATTCTCCCCTACCTCAGTAATCTTTTCAACTAAGGCTTGGACGGTAGGGGATTCTGGTAATTTATTCTTAGGTTTCCTTCCACGTGCCATATTACTTCAGTTTTGGTACATATCCCTCAACAGCACCAGCACGAAGACCTGTAGCAGCTTTCTGTTTCTTCTTAATACGGGCTTCTAAGGCATCTAATTCGTCTAATACCTTAGATATAGATGACATTTCACCAATAACATCTTTAGCCTTAAAGATTGGCTTGCCAGTGATTGGGTCTCTTTCTTGTAAATCTGAACCTTCATTGAAATAATCAATTAGTTCATCTACCTTATTCTGAGCTGCCCTTATTAACTTAATGTCTCTTGCTGATTCTTGTATCTCTCTATATTTCCTACATGCAGCTCTAAACAGAGGGTCATTAAACTCCTCTTCTGTAATACCACTATCCTGTTTAGCAGCCTCATTACGTTCTGCTTCAGTAAATTGTGAATAGTGTGATTGCCAGTCAATCATTAGATACATATAGGTAAACTCTTTAAATGCTCTTAGCTTTTTAATACCCTTTGGGTCTTCCTTACTGATATTTCTATCATTAGTCCATAACTCAGCAAACTCCTTAATAAGGAGAATCTCTGGCTCGTTTAATCGCAATTCATGATTTACATTATCATATAGAAATATTGTCATAATAATTACTGTTTAATTATACGTCTTTGGACTGTTCCTCCGAAGTAATTCTTACCAATTCCTTTATTCTTTACAGCTCCTGCCCCGCCAGCACCTCTACCATTAGCTTGGTCTTTCATATCAACCTTAACTTTATCCCTATCAGATAGTTTTCTATAATCAGCAGGAGTCATCTTTTTATAAGGAAGCTTCTTATTACTAACATTATATACTCCCTTATTTGTGTGTACAGTATCAGCCTTATTAACTACAGCACCTTTTTGGTCTTTCTTAACTCTCTTCTTAGCTTTACCTCCACATTTATCCTTAAATATATCTACTACTTTAGCACCCTCAGCTTTCTTCTTGCACTTAACACAACCTCCAGCCATATACTTCTCAACCTCGTATCCTTCTGGGCACTCACCTCTAAGGGTTTGAACATAACTTAATTTGGCTCCTAATTTAGCCATTGAAATTTGATTACCTTCCATTGCTTTGTATTGTTTATAAAACTCTTTTAATTCGTTCTCTGATAGCTGTGCTACTTTGTTTTCAAAGTCCGCTGCATCTTTAGGGTTTAGGACTTTAATAAGATAGGCAGTGAACGCTTTTTGTTCTTCGTTCATCTGCCCACCCTGTTGAAACATACTTATCATACTTTAACTAAATCAATTATACCTTCAAAAGGTCTTTGGTATTAAAAATAGCTTCCTGCAAAACTCCTTCTGTAGAGAACCACCTACATCTAATACCTTTAAAATAATCTTCTGCCATATTTGAAACACCATGAGTCCTAATGCTCATAGTCTCTTTCTTAACCACAATCATTACAGGTTTGTTAGGTATATCTTGCTTAAGAGTTACTACCTCACCTGGCATAAAATAAACTTTCTCTTCCATTATACATTATCACTTTTAAATTCCTTTGTATATCTATCTTTTAATCCAGAATTAACTACTACTTGAACTTGAGGTTCAGCTACAACTTCAAATCCTTGTCCGAAGAATGGGATAGGAACTCCACAAGCTCTTCTATAGTAAATAATATCGCCCTCCTTCACAAATTTACATAAAGGACTAGCTTCTATTACTAATGCTTGAACTGATAAGTTCTCTTCTTGGTCCATTTCACCAGAGTCTGGATTTTTAAATGTACCTGTATATTCTGGAAGTATCAACCCCGACTCAGTTACCTTCATCTTCTGGAATGGGTTCTTAGCATAAGGTTGTACTAATATATAACTGTTGATAGGGACAATCTGTAAGTCCTTCATCTTCTCATCCATCATCTTAGCGTGTCTTTCCTGCTCTTCAATTTTAGCATTCCATTCTGCTCTAGCCTCTTCAACTTGTTCATTGAACTTTACTTTAGCATCCTGTTTAGCCATTTCAGCTACAGTAGGAGACATAATAAATACATCACCATTGCCCATTAAATTATTCTTGCCATTACCATCTCCTTTGACTAATTGATTCTTTGTTCTTAATACTGCTTCTACTGTACTTAAATTATCCATACTCATTTAATTAAATTACCATTTCCCTATAGGACACGTTGCGTTAGGTAGAGTTGTTTTAGCTCTTAACCTACACCCACATCCATTAATATAACCATCTTTCTTCTCTGTACTTACATCTTCATTATCGGGGTTTACCCATAACTTACTGTTACATATCTCCCCCAATACTACACTCTTCTTGTAGAGTTTACATCCTTTACACAAACGGATGCGGACTTCTGATATATTCTTATTAAGCCCGAACATCTCGTTAGTGTGCCCATTTAAAATAGCACCAAGACCCATATTATTCTTTTTAATTCATAAGTTGCTAATATCTCAAACCTAAATGTTTGAAAGATACTCATATAGGTAATATTAGAATTCTATAGGTCTTCTGCTATTCTTTCTGGCTTCTAATATAGCTTCCTTCTTATAGAACCTACACATTCTTTCTACATCATCTCTTAGGTAATCTAGCTCATGCTCGGAGACATTGCCTTGATGGTCGTAATGTATAAGTATTAATTTTTTAACTACGAACTTAGGGTTTAGTTTCTGAAGCATCCAAGCATAGGTTGATAATTGTAATGCATAGTGCATCTTGTTACAATCCATAATATTATTCATAGGATACTTCATCATTTGACATTTCTTTGTTCTCTTATCAAAGAATGACTTATCATCCAATTTCTTATTGGTCTTATAGTCTATGATGTAGATGTCGTTGCCATCCTTAATTAGTAAGTCAATCTGACCTGCCAACCTAAATTTACCATCTTCTGACTTCCTATATATCATATACTCAGGGAATACCCCCTTATCAATGTCAAGTAAATCCTTGTTATGCTTCATTAAAGAATCATTGGTGTTCACTTCAAATTTACCCCCAAGCCCAAACTTCTTTATTTCACATTGCTTCTTAGAAGTGTATTTACCTTCTAGTTCTGCATGAATTTTAGAACCTCTTTCACAGGATTCAGCATTAGTCTTCTGCCACTCATCTAAAATATCCTGCTGAGCTTTATTGTAATCATTAACAGTAAACCCATACATATCACAGAAGTATTTAACATCTATCTTATGTGTGTTTAGTAACTGAGACTTCTCAGCCTTAAATTCGTCTGCTGATAATAACTTCTCCAATGCCTTATAACCTGACCAGAAATCCTTATCAAAATCTTGGCAGAATTTGCCAATTAATGTTGTTACTGATACATATACTCCATTTTCATCCCAGTACATATGCTTCTCATCGTTGTAGCAAACGTTCTGGTTCTGCTTGTCCACTTTCATATAGCCTTTTAAATTTATCCTTTACTGAATTATAATCTAACCATGTTGTAAGAGGTTGAAGAGATGGGGCTATTATAGATTGATAATATCCCAGGTAGTACTCCTTCTTCACAGGATAGATAACTATTAACATTCCTACAGGTCCATCTACACCTGATAACGTGTAGAACGCAGCCGACTTAGCTTTGCTACGTTGCAACAGTTCAGTTAAATTCGGAAGACTTATACTGTACTGTTGAATGCTATCCATTCTTAAAGACTTACTTTCATTTACCTTTTCAATCTCATCTCCATAGTTTGTATATTCTAACTCCTTCCATATCCTTAGACAGCTCCTAGTGTTTAGACCTCTCTTCTTCTCAGTTAGTGCTGTAAGATACCTATACGATAATCCATGAGTACTAACCAAGGAATTGTGGTAATTCATTAGGATAACATTAGATGCCTCTTTGTCTTGTACTAGTATTCTTTCAATGTACTCATTAATAGAAGGGGAGATTATCTTTGTGTATTCCTCAGCGAGGTACTTTTCCTGCCGGACTTGTTCAGTATAATCTTGTAAGATAAGTTTCGTATGACCTCTAAAACCTGTTTCCAATACTATTATTGATAAAACTATAATAATGATAGTCTTAACATTTGGACCTAAGTTATTAATCCAGCCATAAATTGCTTCTAGTCTACTTAACGACATTAATCTATTTCCTTTAAATGTTGAATGTTAGTCCGCCTAAAAATAAACTCTAATTCATTTTCATCAATCCATTATTTATAATTTACCACCTTTCATTTGATAATGTGCAAATTTAGTGATAACTTGCGACATAAAAAAGTAAAGTTTAAACTTAATATAAAATGAATCATGGGAGAACGTAAATTGATTAATGGTAAAGAGGATTTAAAGGTAAAAGAGATAAATGGAGCACATTATAAGCACTGCCCAAAGTGTAAAAAGTACAAACCAATGACTGATGAATTCTTTCATAAAAATAAAAACTTGTCTACTGGATATGACTCATACTGTAAGGAATGTAAGAAATTATTAAGGTCAGAGTATACTAGATATAAAGAAATTGACAGTAATGGAAATCTATACTGTTTAAGTTGTAAAACATATAAACCATTATCTGAATTTAGTAAAACTCCAGGACATAACCCAAAAAGAGGAGAATATCATATTAATTGTAATGACTGTATGCAATTAAAATCCAATCCATTAAAGTCACATATATCTAAAATAATATACGAGTGTAATTATACAAAATCTAAATATAAGAGAGAATATGAGGTGCTGATAAATATAGAGGACATATTAAATTTGTATGAAGAACAAAATCATAGATGTGCTTTAACAGGACTTGAATTAACATATTCTAAAGATGATACTCACACTAATCTGTCAATAGATAGGATAAACCCAGGTAAAGACTATTCCATTGACAATATTAGACTGGTATGTAAAACTGTAAATATAATGAGGAACTCCCTATCAGATGAGGAATTTATTAAGTGGTGCAATTTAGTTGTTTTACATAATGAAAATGATTAATTTTGTAAATAAAAAAATGAAACATAAACTTATTTAATTATGGAACTAAATCAGAGAGAATTGAAGGCATTGTATATCTCTTTAAAGGAGATGTGTAGTAATGTGGATTGTGATAGTATTCCTATGTTTAGACAGGGAAGTAAGTTAATACCAAGATGTAAGAATGGAAGTGGTATTCATATTAAGAAGGAGAATAGAGGTAAGTTTACAGCATCAGCTAAGAGGGCAGGTCAGGGAGTTCAGGAGCATGCTCGTTCTGTACTTAATAACCCAAATGCTACTCCTCTACAGAAAAAGAGAGCTAACTTTGCTAGGAATGCTGCCAAGTGGAAACACCAGGAAGGAGGGATACTTTATAATGGAACTCTTCCAGAAATTACAGTAACTCCTAGCAAATACCAAAATCAATATTTTAAAGAAATGCGGCCCTATTTAGATAAAAAAGTAGCTACTGCTTTAGCTCATGATTTTGATAGAGACAGACTAAAATATGGTGATGAGATTATGGCTGCTTTAGCAGATATTCATAAAATGTCAGGAAAGCCTAGAATAACTTCCACTGATAGGTTAAACAACAATCCTAAAGATAGTATTCCTAGACCCTATTGGGTTCCTGTAGTTAATAATATTCATAGTGCACATGGTATTGAAGATATAATTAGTGAATTAGCACATCCCTTGCAGTCGAAATATGGAAATAACTATGAAATATTAAATAAAATTAATAGCTGGATTCACCTTAAACCATATAATGCTGATAAGGGAATCAATGGAGTTTCTTGGTATAATAATCCTTCAGGGATGGAATACGAAACCCATAAAATATTTGAACCTATGATTAAGAAAGAAATTTACTATTCAAATCCCCCACTTAATGAAAAAGAAATCTTTACTAAAGAAAATATAAGGGATTGGGCTGACTGGGCTAAAGAATATTACAATGAAAAGTAAATACTATAAAGAGAATAGAAAAATATTTAATAATGCTAAAACAAAGTGTTGTTTATGTGGTGAGTCAAATAAGTGTTGTTTAGAATTTCATCATAATCAAGAGAAGCATTTTAATATATCTAAATCACTTAAATATATAACCCCGAAACAATTGATAGATGAACTGAAATTAACTTGTTGTGTTTGCTCAAATTGCCACAAGAAAATACATAATAATATTAAATATGGAGATAATAAACAAATTACAGAAGGGTAATGTAGTTAAACAAGACAATACTAGAGTATCTAAACCAATCATCCCAGAAATTATTAAGGCAACCCCAAGACAGTATCAATTTGTTGACCTAGGGGGAGGGCCTTCTACTGATACAAGAACAGCTGCTGAAAGGAATAGAGACTATTGGCATCCCATTAAAGGAGCTAAAGAAAGGTTTAAATCTTCTATGAAGAATGAGACTAACCCACTAGTAGGTATAGAAAGAACTATAATGCCTGCTATGGCTGGTGCAACATTAGTAACAACTCCAGCTACAGTAGGAGGTTTATTAGGAAGTGAAGCTGTTAATAATGCTACTGGTGGATTTGGTCAATGGTTGGAAGGTAAGGTTGGAATACCAGCTGAAGTTGGAGAATATCTAAACCCTGGTGCAGTATATGGAGGAGGCAAAGGTCTTAATGTTACTAAGAACAAATTAGTTTCTAAGTTTATTAAAGGGGATGCTGACTTAGGTTGGAATGCTCTTAATAGAAATCATTGGATATTTAATAGAGAGGCTCGTACACCTACTAATATTGCTATGGCTACTGCTAATAGAGCAATGCCATTCTTATCTAATGTAGAGAAGACTCCAGCAAGAATTGCAGCTTATAAAGTAGGTAGAAGAACCAAAGGTAATGCTTCTGTATCTTTAAAGGATATAAAGAATAATGAGTCTACATACACAGGTTCAGCAACACCAGAAGGTAATAATGGTGATAGGGACTTATTAGGAATGTATCTATTTCAGAATGACCCATTAATAAGTAAGAGTCCTTGGTTTCAGAAGGTAGCTAAATCATTTAAACCTGCTAAAGGAAAAGGGTTCAGTCATGGAGATAGATATAATCAACTATATCCTGGTATTGAGAATAGAAGATACCAAATGCAATCTGTAGTTAAAGATTCAAGACCTTTAAGGTTTAGAAATATAGAAGAGTTTAATGAATACTCTAATGGTATAGGTAAATTACAAGGTAAAGAAGGTGATATGGTTATAGAGATGCCAGATGGATTTCAAACCTTTAGACAGCCTGGAACTAATTATGTAGGACCTATAGATGATGTAGGAGGTCATGTTATAAAGATTGATTACAACAATAAGGGAAAGCTAACCCAAATATCTCAAGATATGTGGAAGTTTAATCCAGCTGACTATGCTAAGAGATGGTCTGGCAAGAGTGTAGCAGAGGGAGTTAGGGCTACTAAACAAGCTGCACTTATGGATAAGGTGGGAACTCCATTTATATTACAGCAAGAGAATCCTATCTATATAGGTGGAAGAAGAGTATGGGATAGCATTAAGAGTATTCCTAAGAATCCATATATAAGAAGACAACCTATGATGCAAGGTGCATTATTAACTATGAAGAAAGGTGGTAGTCTAGTATCTGATGGTAGAAGATTCAAGTTTAAAGATTCTACACTAGTAAAGAACTCTAAGACTCTTAACAATAAGAGAGATATGAGGAAGAAATTCATGAAATCTGACAGACCTACATATAGTAACAATAGAGTTAGGAAGGGACAAGAAGGATTACGATTTACTAGGTATGATGTTATAGAAAGACCTACTCTTAATATGGATAATACATTTGAAGAATACAGATTCCCAGTTGATAATACTCCAACTTATACTATTAAGAGAGAGGAAACTCCAGTAGATGTACAGCAACCCATTATTAAAGAAGAAGAAACACCTATTATGAAGAGAGAGTTATTCAACATCAAACCATCTAAAGGATTAGATGAGTTTAATAAGTGGTACGATGAGGTAGAACAAGAAGACCCAGAAGCTAAGAACTATAGACAATTCCTTACTAAGATGGCTGAACAGGAATCAGGATTTAATAGTGCAATACAAAATAGAGCTGGCGCTCCTGCCTATGGCTACTTCCAATTCATGCAAGATGGTAAAAAATATAATAATATTTCTGCTTATGCTGGAACAGATGTAGATACATTTAGGAATAATCCTAAACTACAGATTAAAGCCGCTATTAAATTAGCTAAGCAATTTGAAAGAGGGTTTAATAAACAAGATTTAGAGCTAGCTGCACAAAAAGGATATACTAAATTTGGATTGTTAGGTGGGGCATGGTTGGCTGGTAATGGTGGAGTTAGAAAATATCTACAAGGATTGGCTAACCCATCTGATAAACATTGGAGTAAATCTGGAAGTGGAACGGATGTAGCTAGTAGAATACAGATGTTTAATTTCTAAGAACATGAAATTTATAACCTTTATAAAGGGGATGGTTACTTCACATTCTGGTATTAGTAGTAAGAGAGTGTGTGGAGTATTAGGATGGATAGTTGCTATAATAGTGTTACTATATTGTACTATTCATGTTATCCAAGCCCCATTAATGATAGATACATTCTTAGTATGCTGTATGGCATTACTTGGTATAGATTCAATAACTGGTATCTGGAAGAAATTTGATAAACATGATAGACCAAATAAAGAAATTCCTGAAGGGTGATAAAATATTACATATGATATGCTGCTTTGCTATTGTAGTAATATTTGGATTAATCTTAAATATAGTTAGTGGAATTGCTCTAGCTCTAATAGCTTCATTTGGTAAAGAAACTTATGATGAAGTAAAATACAAAGGTTGGAGCTGGGATGATTTGCTAGCAGATTTATTAGGAATAGTTTTAGGAATCTTAGTACTATGAATTATAATCAAGCTACACTTCACGCTGCTACTGGTAAGATATTAATGCTTCCAGGTTGGCACGGATACTTTTATTGGAACTATAGTACTAAGGAACTAAACTTTAGAGATGGCGATTATCATTTAGATGGGAAGCAATTACGAGATATGAACATTAGAGATAGGAATGATTGGTATTATATTACCTAAGTTTTATTAACAATTAAACACAACACAATTATGAGACATTTTATGATGGACGTTTGGATTTGGACAGAGGATAAGCACTCTAAGCCATTAAAGACAATTAGATTTGAGCAAGACCATTTTCCTACTGAGAAGGAATGTTGGCATTGGTTTACTAAAGATGAAGATGTAGAAGTATATATGAAAAGTGGTATTTGTGTAAAATTCAATAATATACATGAGTATCAGAAATAAACAAAAAGGCGGCTCTAGCTTAATTGCTAAAGTCGCCTTTAAATTTTTACTACTATTGTGGATTGCATCTTCCTACAAATACAAGAATTGGATAGCCATCTTCATCTAATTCTTCATCATACATCTTATTAGATGTCAAGTTAGAGTAGCATACTTCTAGCTCTACTGCTGGGTATTTAAGATAGTCCCAGCCTGGATGTACATAAGCTCTTTCTTGTATAGCTCTACACTTTAGATTATATAGTGCAGGAGGCATTGGATTAGCATAATTAAGAACAGCTAAATTAAATAATGCTGCACCCTTCTCACCAGTTATAAATGTGAAGTCATTATCTTCTTTAATAGCATTTAGCTTATTAATAGTATCCTTAAAGGTTTCCCAGGTTAGGTTATTGTAACTCATTGAAATTTATTTTAAAACTCTTAGATGTATAACTTAATGAACTATTATCAACATGAGATGGAAAGTCTACATCCTTAGTCTTTACATATAATTGACAGTGGCACATACCCTCTTCCATTTCTCTAAACTCTTTACACATACATACTGTATCATCGTCCCTTACTAAGGAGCAAGGGCAGTATCTTTTACCATACTTCTCCTTGTTCCTTTGTAAGCCTGCTAATACAGCTTCCTTCACTTCTTTATCATCGGTTACTCTTACCATATATTTATACTTATATTTCTAATGCTCATCTTCTCCCTGTCTTTATTAGTCTGACCATCTCTTCATGGGCTTTTGCTATATTCATAAGTAATAACTCCTCTGCAATCTGAGGATTAGTTGGAACCACATGAGAGATTTTTACAGTATACTTCCCCTCTTTAAGGAGTATATAGCACACTCCACCATTATAATATATCATAGTATATTAGACCACTTCTTATTTGGAGCAATGTCTTGAATGCAGCCTGGAATACGTTTAGTTTCATATTCTGTGATAGTCTTAGCACCTAGAATGTTGCCAGCTTGTAGTATCTTTTCCCTTAGCTCTTTAATATATTTATCTCTAATAGTAATCATCCCGCATAAAGATGATATTGCTCTTTGTACAACATTAGCATCTTCATCGGATAGGTGTGATAATATTTCATCAACAGCCTCTACATCATATAATTCAATTTCATCAATAGTCATTATTTCTTTAGTTTATTTTCTAGCTCAAGAATCTTAGCCTTTAATTCGGAGTTCTCCTTAGCTAGTGCTATATTATCATTCTTAACCTGTTCTGCTTTCTTCATAAACTCTTCTACACCCTGCTCAAACAGAGTTAGATTCATTTTAATTTGTCTGATTTCTGGAATCATTGTTAAACTTATCCTCTAGTTCATTAATAATTCTGTGAAGACTTGGAATCTTACTTGTAATAATACTATCCAAGTAATCTTTAATATCATCCAGAGTCATTGCATCAAATTCATCTTTAGATAAATTACGTGATTCAATTGTCTCTATAAATACATCAATAGCATCTTTAATAGCTTGTTTGTCTCTTAGTAGCTGTTCATGTGTTAGATGAACATTAGTAATCTTAGAGAACAATGCTGGGTGTCTAGTAAATATCTCTTCTAATTCCTCATCACTAATTAGTTGCAGTAATTCTACTGCCTTATTATAGAGTACTTGTGCCTCTATAACATCGTACTTATCAAGTATAGATTTTAATTGCATAGATTTCTGTAAATATTAGATAGTGTTAGACAATGCTCAATATTAGCACCATTCTCTAGTCCTGATATGATTTTATCTAATACTGTCAGTTTAGCTACCATAGCCTTACCCCATACAATAGAATCCTCTTTAGGTTCGCAAGAACCACACTGACATTTACAACCTTCTTCTGTTGTTACAATTTCTTTTACTTCTTTAGCCATAATTCAAAATTTTATAATTAATACGTTATTTCTTCCTTATTGTTTGGTAATACAAAGATAATACATTCTAAATAGATTACCTAATGAGTTATACTTAAATATACTTAATATAGGCGAACTCAATTACTAGGTACTCCAAAAATACGCCCCTCCCCATTGAGGTGACCAGTCAATAAATATTTGAGTTTTATTGGTAGATAATTGTTAGATTTGCAATTCGCGAATTGCAAATTCTTTAGTCTGAGTTTGTCATGGGATATGTGAGTAGGAGCTATGTTGTGAGAGGGAGGGTAGTGTACTACAAAACGCCCCCTCTGGGTTGCTCAAGAAAAATTGAATTAAAATTGAAGTTGCCGATGCACTATTACTAATATATTTCATCAGTCTTTGCTTGAATTGTTGAACTTAAAACCTTGCGGTGTAGAGGCTAACCGCAATACAGTCATGCAAACTACATACGTTTTATTCAATGGCGTTTTGGTTACTTTACAAGAGTACAAAGAAATGATTGCAGAGCAACAATAGTGCTCTGCTTTCAAAAGGAGATTGTCTCCCTTTAATTCTTTTCTTTTATATACTATTACTTGTTATATATCTTCATTATGGTTTTGATTATTAACTTAGGCTTTGCGGTTGTGTGTAACCGTTATCAGAATTATGAATACGACATACGTTCTTTATTGTGGTGCATTGATTACTTTAGCTGAATACAAAGCAATCATCGCTGAACAGTAGCATTAATGGGAGTGGCGACACTCCCTTATTTTTTCTAATCATTAATACTTATCTTATGAATACGTTAACAGACAAGGAACTTAATGACTTACTATCATTAATGGTTATGGTTGGGCAACAACCATCTATTAAAGCTTATGACCTTCTTGACCCATATTATGGAAAGGTCTCTCAGGAGGTGTGGGAACATGCTAACACTCTCATTCAGTTAAGACTAAGACAGGGTTAATCCCTGTTTTAGTTTTTGAATAATATACTATTACTTAATTAATATCTTCAGAATATCCTTGAATTATTAACTTTCCCTTTTACGGTGTGGGTAAAACCGTTAGAAGCATATGGATACATTATTCAGCTTTGCAATCGAGTACAACAAGGCATTCTGTGCCAAGTTAGGTGTTGAGATTAAGACTGGCTTAGATGCCTTCGAGTCTAACGACACAGTTGTGCGGCGTTCCTTAGAGGACGCAATGTTTCACGTTGGTGACATCGTGGAAATACCTGCAAAGGATAGTGACCAATGGGTTTCGTGTCCCGTAGCTAAAGGAGGCAATGCAGTGGTTCGTCCAGTCTGCAAGGTCACTGCATCAGACGGGACAGTTACAGCACGCGAGCTGTTTTACGGTACACTCACCAAATCGGTGCAGAATCGTGAGACGAAGCAGACTGTAGCTGTTACTGGCACGATTGTCGACGAACTTCGTAACTGCATCATGCAGAAGGAAGGTTGGTTGAAATTGTGCGGCAAGAAGCTCAAGGTGACCAATGCAGTCGAGGTGCCAATCATCCGAAGAGGGTGGAATGGGCAGCCAGACAGAGCTACCACAACCACAGTCTACAGCATAGACGTGGTTGAGTAACACAGAGGAGAGTGGTGACAGCACTCTCCTTTCTTCTTAAAACAATTAAATACATTATATTATGAAAGTTACAATATCAGGAATTACATTAAAAGATGAGAAAACTATTCATCTGTTAGTTGCAGGAAATGCTAAGCCCAATCAGCAAGTCACATTCCATTACAGTCACAACATTCTGACTGTTGAACATAAATATGGAGCAGTTCAACTTCCAGTAATCAAGTTCAAGTTTAGTAGAAATGATGTAACGTTCTATTGCTATGATTTGGACGGCAAAACTGTTCTATATTTCAATGGCAGCAAATTCACATCTAACCCTAAAGAGTTCGAAGACACTATTGATAAGTGGGCTTTGCAGGATTTAGATGAAATAATCGAAATGAATAGATAGACAGAAGGGAGACTAACAATCTCCCTTTAAAACTTTCTAATGCTACATCCTTATACTAGTACTCCTCACATCCTCGATATGTATTTGAATAAAATAATATACTAAATACTTTTATGTATTGGTGTATTGCATTGTTAAACTCAAATAAATTTTAAAGATTATGGCAAACGAAAGCCTTTTCGCTTTTGCAACTAATTATGCAGAAGCTAGAGCTAAAGCTCTTGGTGGTAACATTGTTAAGGGTGCAGCAGCATTCGAAGTTGAAGACGCTCCAGTAAGACGTGACTTGTCGGAAACCCAGTTCAATATTGGGGATAAGATTGTCATTCCTGCTACTGCTGATTCAGAACAATGGATTTGTACTCCGCTGACTAGAGGACAGAATCCTGTTACTCGTGCACTGTGTGAAGTCACTGCATCTGACGGCACGAAGAGTGTTAAGGAGTTGTTCCTCGGTACACTCATGAAGTCCGTACAGAACAGAGAGACTAAACAGAATGTCAGCGTTACTGGCTCAATCACCAACTTCACTTCGAATTGTATTACGAAGAAAGAAGTATGGCAGAAGCTGTTCGGTAAGACTCTGGAAGTCGTTGGTGTTCAGATGGTTCCTATCATCCGAAGAGGATTCAACGGACAACCTGACAGACCGACTGAAACATCTGTACTGAAAATCAATGTCCTCGAATAGACCTCGAAGGACAAAGACAGTTAAAGCTTGGGTAATGGATAAGTATCGTATTAGGACTAATGATAATATATATCAAGTTCTTGATACGAGTTCATTACCCCAAGACAAAAGCTTCTGGGCACTAATAACTCCGCTCGACTTTTGTAACTGGGCAGTCCTAAAATGGATTCCTCTTTGAGGGACATTTGTAACTGTACACACATTTAGACACAAGCTCTAAAGAATTAAATTCCAAATATACCCAAATTAAGGGTTTGGTTCTAAATGTGTGTACATATATACCTTTATTTATTGTAATGCAGCATATAGATGTATTAACACCTATATAGAGTTCAAAGCCTCTACAAATGCAGATGACAATAACTAATTCTAAAGACCTCACACTGATTAGGTAAGTGTAAAGATTATGAATCCATTAAATATTCAATCGGGTTGGTGGGTATCTACAGATGAAAGATTTGTGCGTTGTTATAACACTAGAGAAGAGGCAATCTCTCATGTGAAATATCAACAAGATGTAATGCATTCAACAGCAAACTGGCGTGTGCAACACATTAAAATCACATTTGAAGAACAGGAAAGTTTCATCTACAATCCCACAAAATGATAATTCATATTGATAAAGAGGAAGTAACTATTTTAGAGATTAAGATAGTTACTCTTGGAGAGAAGGACACTCATGCATATAATTATAGAAAGGATAAGAAGTGGATAAAGTTCTGTAGGGAACATAACTTCCATCCACACAAGGACTATAATACAAAAATATATGACCTATATCTAAGGTTATGTGCAGAGGGTATAATTAACTAATCGTATAAACCTATAATTGGAGGATTAAAATTATGAAATTATTTTATTTGCCTGATACTAAGGCAATAGTTGCAAAGTACAACAACAAGTTTGTCTCATTGCCCAACGCAGAAGAGATAGAGAAACCTGCTAAGCTCATCCCTTGTCAGCCATTCTTAAAGGAGTCTAAAACCTCTAAATGGAATGACATTCCAGATGACGATGATGCGTTCTATGCTCATTTAAGACACTATAATGCTGCATGCCCATCTAATTGGAGACCTGGTATTATTAAAGTTCACAAGATTGTGTTGACTATAATATATACTACTAATGAGGTGGGAGAACCTTGGTTCCAGCTATCTGGCAACGTTCCTCACTATGTATTAAATGGAATTGCTAATGTTCTAAAAGAAGAATATTATGATTCTATTAAATAAGTAGTATTATTTACCTTTGACAACTAATAAAATAAGTAACAATTTAAATAACTAATCGACATGAAAGTAATCAAAACTAATATTAAGGCTGAAACTGTAGAAATCAATCCTAGAGAAGCTGAAGCTCTCAGAAACACATTCCAGGACAATAGACGTACTTATAACGATAATATACGCAAGTATGCCAAACAGATGAAAGATGGGAAGTGGAGACTAAACGGTGAACCAATCATCGTTGATGATCAGGGATGTTGTGTGAATGGCTACCATAGGCTTTCTGCCTGCATTGAAGCAGGAGTTCCATTTAGAACTTTATTAGTAACTGGAGTACCTCACGAGACTTGGACTACAGTAGATACTGGCAAGGTTCGTAGTGCTGGAGATGTCTTCCAGATAGATGGAATTAAGAATGGCATTGCTAAGGCTACTTTAGTTGCTAAGTTCTCTGCCCTAGTTCAAGGACTGAATGGTATTGCTGATACTGGTAGTTTGCACAGACTTCGTAGTTCAAGTATTACTCGCGAAGACCTGTTAAAGTTATATAGAGAGCACGAGGAGGACTTTGATAAAGTAATTAGCCTTATTGGTAAGTATTCTGCTACTTTGAAAGGTATAATTACTCCATCTATGCTCGGAGGTATAATTGCTTATCTGTACATACAAAAAGGCTATAAGTTCTCAAAGCTGGAAGAGTTTGTAGACAGACTAGCTACAAGTGGATTAAGTATCTATGCTACTGGAAGGATGAAACTTAAGAGTTGTAGAGGATTTGATAAGCAGAAAGCTATATGTGATATATGGAATAAGTTCAAGACCAACAAGGAGAAAGTAAGAATATGTATCACCTATGTGTCTGGAACATTTGAATAAACCTACGTAATGGGTGCTAGTTTAATAGCTAGCACCGCTCACCCATAATTAAGGCAGGTTCTCCGTGAGGAGAATAAGTGAAAGCACAAGTGTAACATCTAAAAGCTTAGATAGTTAATTACTGTGAGTTGAGTAACCCAAGACCTGTGCTCACTTGGTATAAGAAGAAGCGTTTAATAGTGTACATAAAAGCGTGGATACTCAGAGCACCAAGTATGGTTGTAGGTAAAAATTAAAAAACTCAATAACTTCCCAAGACATTGAGGGCACCAGTTTCTTTATTATAAAATGTAAGCAAACTATTCCAACTAGAATGTGAGTTGCGACTTATAAAGTTTTAGGTGTAAAATGCATTTGTGTATTCTTGATTTAAGATTTAACTTGGTAAATTCCGAGACCATAATGGGTACGCCCTGAGACTAATGCAGAGCATCTCTTATACCAAACAGTATGACCTTGATACTGGAGAGATGTCTTATCGAGAGATAAGGCAAAGTATCGTGAGATTGCACTGGCAATCAAAGACAGTCATGCGCACCTTAATAACAGCGGTTATTAAAGAGACTGTAGGCACAGGAAGGTCTTGCGTTCCATAAATTAAAATTTTATATATAGGTAGATATTTCTACTATACCCCGTGATGGGGTCGGCATCATGACTAAGCCTTTACGTGGCGATGCTATAAGTAAGCTATAAGCTGAAACTAATTAGTCATAACTAATTAAAACTAATCGCAATATGAAGTATTATGCATTTATGCCATTTTGGCATTGGTCTGAAGTTATGGATGAAAGACCAAAAGATAGTGACTTTGTTCTCGGAAATATAGTCAGAACTACTGATTCATTGGTAGCTCTTAGTTTATATTCAGAGACAAGATGCCCTGCATCTCAACTAGTTGAGGCTAATAGTGAAGAAGAGCTTGAAGCCAAAATAGAAGAGATGAAACAGAACTTTAAGAACAATGATTGGTTGGAGGCAAATCTCTACCCTTGTCTGTAGTTTCCATATTTGTAAAAACTTAGTTTGAACACTAGTTTCCTATGAAAAGAGTAATCATGTGCTAGCCCTGTGAAACATGACATAGGTTTTAAGTGTTCTTTTAACAATTAAAACTAATCGTAATATGAAGATTGAAAAGAACAAATTGGTGAATCGTGCACAAGTGTTAAACAAAGACATTCAGCTGGGAATTATTGCATACTCTGTAGCTGAAATGGCATCTATTGCTGCTCAGAGTCTAGAGAAACGAAATGCAGGTAAAATTACAGAGGAAGAAGATAAAGCTGTCTTTAAGGACTGCAAGGAGTATATTCGCTCAGCAAAAGAGTTCTGTGACGAGAATGGCCTTGACTGGTCTGTATGTATCCTACTGTCTCGTTCCTCACTTAAACAGTACACAGATGTGGAAAGCAAGAACGACTAAAACAATATTCCTGCTATTAGCAGGATATTTAGGACTACAATGTATCAGAGCATCCTTATGGATTCCTCTGATATTATGCATATTATTATTTACTTTTATTATTCAACTTAAAAACAAAGAATTATGAGAAAGATTAACGCAATCCTGAGCAACTCAACTAAAGAACAGTATCCAGTATTAATAAACAAACTATCTGACATTATTGAACCCTTCGCTCTACGTGCTGTAGGCTTACCTCCAGTATATGTTGGGCTTGAAGTTGAGCAACTTACAGTTAAGCAGAGCGGAGAGAGTGTTTATGTATTTGGCATTAATGGTAAGGATGTTGCCCATGTTGATACTGAGAAGGCAGAAGCATCTGTGTTTGGAGGTAAAACATTCGCCATCTCCGCTGAGGATGTTAAGTCCGTAACTAATACACTAACAGCATTACATAACTGTAAAGAAGAGGATGATGAAGACCCTCTTGAGGGAATTCTTGAGAATATACCTAGAGAACTCAAACCTCTTCTTGGGGCAGCTATCATAGCATCTAAACTCCGCAAGGGAGGAAACAACTAAAGAAGGTTTTTGAAGACAAATATCAAGGGGTTAGTCCACTGTGAAGTGAGCTAGCTCCGCCAACTTTTAAAGCTAATAATGAAATGGATATACTGAAGCAATTAGAAGAAGGCAAACCTTTCTCTGGTAGAAATGGTGCTTTTACTGGAAGAGTTGAACCGCAATCAATAAGTGGAGATACTCTGAATGTCATATGTGATAAGGATGGCACAAGATGGCATGAGAATTGGGAATTACAGCATGTTATTTGGGCATTTGAATGTGGAGATTATTACTTCTTATGATTAAGTGTGATATATCTAAATGCCATGCGAGTTGTTGTTATAACGCTCCATTGCCTAAGAAATACATATTTGCATTAAAGAATAGGATTGTTACTCCAGTTAAGGAGATTCTCGTTATTGATGATGAGAATATGAAAGGTGAGGTAATGTGTTATCCAATCACAGACCATAACCCTGATAAGAACAAATGTCCATTCTTAACTGAGAATTGTAGATGTAATATTTATGATAGAAGACCACCAATATGTAAGAAGTTTGGTAATGGTACTGAACCATTATTGACTTGCTCATTCTTAGTTCCAGAAGAACAAAGAGAGTCTGTATTGGCTGGATATAAATCTGCTATCAATAAACTAACATCTCCAGCTGCTTGGGAACTTGCTAAAAAGTATAAATAATATGCCAAAGGATTACGCTCTAAGAAAGTTACACTCTAAAGAAGAGAAAATCATCTTCTGTGGATGCGATGCTATAAGCGGTTTATTAATGCATTACCTACTTGATGAATTGTTTGGTAGAGGTGAATACAAGATATTACACCACTACGATTTACGATTACAGAAAGAATGGGAATGGACTATTGATGAACCAATACCTGACAAAGATATTATTAAGGAATGGTTCTTCTGTGAACCTGAGAGGATAATAACTACTTGTTGGGATTACGAGAGAACTCTCAAAGCTGTAGAAGATGCACAGATTAGCAATGTGCGTGTCTATGAGTTTTGTAAGTATAAACACATAACTGACTTACCGTTCTAATGTTAGTACCTCTAAGTACCCAAATAGTTGCTGATGACCCTATAGAGGAACGTCAGATAGCTAAGGAGAAATACTCATCGTACAAACGACCAGGAGTTGAACCAATTACTATAGTTAAGACATATGTAAAAGGTAACATACGATATTGGGAAGAGTGTACACCTAGTGGTATAATAGTTAGAATTAGTAGTAGAGAAATAACTCATAGTGCAGGAGTATAACTGCACTAACTGGGCTTGCATGGTTTTGACAGGCGATTACAAGTTATAAGGACGTGTAGAGTTCGTACCAACTCTTATAAAATGATACACAATTTTAAGTGGCAACACTGAAGTAAGAATGGCAGCTTAAGCTGTGGCTTATTAATATTAACGTATTAGTATAGTCGGGTTAACGGAGAAGACCTAGAAACAGAAGAGGTGTGGGAAGAAGCATATAGGGCAGCCCACTTAACTTGAACGCCAAAGGTTAGTAGAGCTGAGATTCTCCACAATGTGTATGGTAGAGACGCAAGGGCTATGCCTAAAAGTACTACTCGTTCTCCAACGTAAATGGAGTGGTGGAGAGCCGACTTCGGTCAGCCCAGGTTTGGTAGTTTGTAAATTAGCTTTAAGTGTACTGACTTCATCTATGATAAGTCTGGTTCTGAGTAAGACTAATAAAACTATCTACATGCTAGAACTCACTAGCTGATGTAATAAAAATGAGACACACGTTATCCTTGTAATAAGGGTTGTTTGGACGGCGGTTCGACTCCGCCCAAGTCCACAAACATTATGTTTAACTAATCGACAATTTGAAATGGAACAGAAAAAGAAACGAAATTACGGTAAGATGACAGCTGAAGAGTTGTCAGCTGCTGTAAATCTAGTGAAGTCTGAGAACTCTGGAGTATTCGGAGTTAAGGACATTAGAAGTGCATTTAAAGACCTAGGTGTGCCCATGTATAGCGAGTTTGCTACAACATTGGTTCAACAAGGTGTTCTCGTACAGGCAGGACTGACATATCAAGATGGATTTAGTTGGTCTAGTACAGAGCCTATTCATATAAATAAGGTAGTAGAGCTTATGACTATTACTCGTAAGAAAGTAGCTGCACAGGCAAGAAAGTATAGTCAAAAGAAGAAAGCTATACAACAAGGTACATGGGTTGAACAACCTAAAGAAACTACAGAGATTGAACAGGTACTTGAAGAAGTTCCAGTTCATGAACGTAAAGAGCTTGTACCAGTTGATAAGGCTATTAATAAGGCTATTAAATTATTAACCGAGAATGGTTATAGAGTCTCTAGACCAGTCTTAATATACGAAGAAGTAACAGTGAAATAATATGAGAAGAGTATATATTCAAATTATTGACCCGATTAATGGTACATATATAAATGCACGCCATGAATACCTCAATGCACATATGCAAGTCGTAGAGTCTACTCTAAGACAGTATGGCATACGTAGCTCAGATTGTACACTTAAAACTGTGTCTAATATCGGTAAGGAGGTTCCTGGAATGCCCAAATACTCATTGTATCAAGGGTTGGTAAATGATACTTCCAAACTAGTAAATATAACTGTTGTAGGATAACTCCTACTGCGAAACACGAAACTGACCTGATGAGTTAGGCTACATAGTGCGCACTATGTGGTTGACTTAAACGTGTATAAATAAAAGTTGGAACCTATTACGTATAGATTGTATTCTGCCCTCTGCGGGTGGATGAGGTGCAACTCCTCAATGTAATATATAAGGAGAGAATCCTTATATCTCTTGTAGTATCTATGTATAACTTGATTAATAGTCAGCATAACAAGAGTAGGTCGTCAGTGAAATTATTAAAAGATAGATTATGTAGGTAAAGTACGCTATATAATTATCTTATTTATGTATAAATAAGATATAAAACAATGGAATTTAGTAAGAAAAAGAAAAGTCTTTTTAAGACTGAAACTCCAACGCAGGAGAACAACTTTGTGAAGGAGGGATTGAAGCTATCGGCTGAAACTGTGAGTGGAAACGGTGCTAAGAAGTATAGCACCAGTAACGATGCATTCGTAGACAACTTCTCAATGATTGCAAACTTTAAGGCACCTCGTGATTATGCTGAGGTATCTAAAGATATGTATAAATTGTGGAGTATTAATCCGAAGAAGTGTCTGCAACTCGCTGTATATATTCGGTTGATTACTCGTGAGACTCAGATTGTTCTTCCTAATGAAACTATCACTCTGGATGTTCAGAGAGGACAAGGCTTAAAGAATGAAGGTATTATGCGTATGCTATGGTTAGCTATGCATCACAAACCTACATTCATGGCTAACATGCCTTATTTCATCGCTGCTGGTAGTTGGAAGGATGTATTTGAAATGATGAGCCTTGATTTACAATATCATGGCTGGGAAGGAAGGAAGTTGGATTGGAATTTCATGCGTAAGGTTATCTTAGCTGGATTAGCTAATGGTCATACAAGTGAATTGGTAAAGAAATACCTGCCAACTATTCGTTCAATGAAAGAATGTAAAACTGTTGAATCACAAGCTCGTACTATTATCGGTCAGTATCTTGCTTCTTGCATCTATGGTAAAAAGAAAGACAAGAAGGCAGATAAAGAGACTGCGGATAGCCGTGCTGCACAACGTAGATACAGGAAACTTAAACAGAGTGGAACTGCTCATACTTGGCAGCAATTAATAAGTCAGAAGAAGTTGCTCGAACTGGACTTCAATACCATTCATGGACGCGCTCTGAGCCTATTGGTAGGCTCTAAGTTCTTGAAAAATCAGGGATTAGTAGAGAAGTATTCTAAGTGGATAAGTGGTCGCAAAGTGGCTAAATACACTGGATTTGTGTTCGAGTTGTTCCAACCGCTTGGTGAAAGCTACCGTACTAATAGGCTTGAAGAGTATAGAGAACAGACTATCAATGCTCAGTTTAATGGGCTAGTTGAGACTGGAAGACAGAATCTTAACCAGAACAGCAAGCTGTTAGTGGTTAGAGATATTTCTGGTTCTATGACCTCTAAGGCAGTTGGAACCAATATGTCTTCTTATGCTATTGGTAAAGCAATGGCATTATATTTCTCTGCTCTGTTGGATGGTCCATTTAAAGATGCCTATGCTACATTTAGTAGTACTTGTAAGCTCTGTACATGGAAGGGTAAGACTCCTATTGAGAAATGGGCTAACGACACAGATGGTAACTTTGGTAATACCAATTTACTATCTGTGGCAGATATGTTCGTTAAGCTGAGAAGCACAATGAAGATTTCTGAGAACGAGTTCCCAACAGGAGCATTGTTGGTTAGTGATGGTGAATTTGATGCAGCTCGTAGTTGGGGTGGCTCAGGTGCATCCGTTACTAATTTTACTGCATTCAGACAAAGACTACTTAGAGGTGGTTTCAGTAAGGAGTATGTGGATAACTTTAAGTTAATCCTTTGGGATTTACCTAACGGTTATTATGGTGGAGGTCTTCGTCCTAAGTTTGAAGACTTTGCAGATGCTCCGAACAATTTCTATATCAGTGGCTATGACCCTGCTGCTGTAGCATTTATCTTGGGAACTAAACCATTCAAGGCTACACCTAAGAATGCAACAGAGTTGTTCAATGCAGCTATGGACCAAGAATTGTTAAATCGCCTTGTTGTGTCTGAACGAAAGGTGGTCAACAAAACTAAGAAGAATACAAACTTTAAAAAGAATAAGAAATAAGTATGATTAAGCTTAACACTTTACTTGCTAAAGTAGAACATGGTACATCAACATTCAATAGAATGATTGGTGATTATGCTGTGTTCTTTAAGAATAAGCAAGGTATGTTTGAGGGTATCAAGAAGACCTTCAAACCGAGAGATGGCTACGCAGAAGATGCTCGTTATATGGGCACTACTAAGGTAGCTACAACTGTAGAGGAGAAGCTCGCATGGTTCGAACAGAATGCAATTCCTTATTTGAAAGACCTATTCTCTGTTGAGGCAACTAACTCTGCTGGTGCACCGAGAGTTGAATTGATAGTAGATGGTATTTCATTTGGTAAGTTGACTGCTCTTGACCTTATGAGGCTTAAAACTATCCTAACCAGTAAGCAGCTGGAAGATATGTACGCCAATGTACCAGTGCGTTCAGATTCTGAGGTTTGGCTTGAAGGAACTGATGCAGAATATCAGGGACGTGA
>OGHV01000336.1_pt1 | contig 34248 bp, 22 predicted proteins | sample 1571551 | NCBI WGS metagenome assembly OGHV01 (sample SAMEA2581960, study PRJEB24529) | metagenome | biome: Human gut stool | place: China | collected 2011 | reverse complement strand
TATTAATAAGTTGTTCGATAAGGATGCTCATCATAACCGGAAAGTTGATGAGCCAAATGTTTCTGTATGTATAGTTCATTGTTCAACATGATAAAATACAACAAGTCCTGTCAACTAGTGACATACTTATTTTGTAAAGTAGTTATTTGATAATGGCAAAATAAAAAGATACAGACCTATCTTATACGCCTGTATATTAACAATAGCTTGAATTGAGAATGCTATTTATTATGCGCAGCTATATGCACAATTGCCATTTCATATTGTTGAACAATCTTTGTTTTTAAGATTCTAGATACAAAAGTAATAAAAATAGAAAGAGATTAAAACTCTTCTGTATTCCTATAATCTTCCATTATCATTCCATTCTCCGTAGAGAATTCCTTTTCGGGTATTTTCTATGAATTTTTTCAGGCGACTTTCAAAAAGTTCTGGCTGATTCTTCTTGATTTGGATAGTATCAATTCTGATTCGCTTATATAAATCAGGGAATTGGCAGAAGTTGTTCCACACTACCGGGTCAGACTGTAGCCTCTGTAATATATCCTTGTCTATGGTAAAACCATTAGGTGACATATCCGGTAAAACGGCTCTTCCGGCATCAGTCATCAGCCCTAACCGTTCCATCCTACGACATCTTTCTTTGTTAAGCTCGGACCAATTGCTTCTAGGCTTTCGCGGACAAAGTTTCTGTGCTGTTACATCATCTGCTATTTTCTTTGTAGTACTGTCTATCCAACCGAAACATAGAGCTTCTTCTACAGCATCGATATACCAGAAAGTATTGTCATCCGTAGGTCTTCCACGTTTCACTACAACCCAGCATTCTTTCTCCGTTTTATGGTTCTGAATAAGCCATTCACGCAACTCTGTTCTTGATTTGATATCCAGTAAATTATGAATTTCCATTGTCTGTTGTTTCAATTTGCATTTTGCAATGTTGGCTACCTCGTAAAATGGATTCGCCGATTGTTACACGAAATGTCTTGTCTTTCCAGAGTGAATGCAAGACGTAAAGAATGCTTTGTTTGGAGCACTCACAAAGTAAGGGAGTGGAAACATAACCCTGCTGATGAAGCATACAAGTACATTCCATAAAATACAGATTGTACACAGATCCTTTTTCAATGATTTCACTTCTTACACTGGGTAGTTTGTCTGCTTCTAGAAAGAATGCGTCTAAATCGCCATTTGTTTTCTCATATAGTTCCTGATAGATTTGTAGTGTTCCACATTTCACACAATTTTTCCCACATTCCGAAAAGAATGAGGCTCGCTGTTCTTGACTCAGACAGCTTATCCCTTTTTCAAATCCCTTAAACCAATCTAATAATTCCATACGTTATACATTGTTTACATTTTATTTTCTTTCTCCCAAATCCATGCCGTACGATTCAGCATCCGCCTGCAAATAAATGAATGAAGTGACGGATAAAAAAGAAATAGGCTCTTCTCTGCGAATTATTATAGTTGACAAAGTTACTTATTTAAATGATTTGTTGATGCGTTTAAGCATTGAAAGTGCCACATTGCAATAATATCCGAAAATCCAAATGCTTATCTGATTTATAGATAATTGCCCTGCAGTCATTTTGCTCTGTAACAAAATCGGTGAATCTTCCTCCAGATTGTAACCCGAGTGGTTTTCCTAAACAGTCTCTTAGCCGGAGCAGATATAATACAGGTTTTGGATAGTGTATGAATGTCTGTTGGAATAAATCTTTGGCTGTTATGGAACTGGTGCTTCTGACAGTCGTATTATAGGTGTCTGTATAGTCAGCTTTCATATTGTTATCTCTTTCTCATTGTTTGTGCTTTCCGTCGGGTCATCTCTTCTGCGAAAGCTTTATGTCCGTTTGCCTGGATGTAGCGGATGCATGCTGCTCTGTCTGAATTGAACAAGAAAGCGAAGATTTTTCCAATAATATTGTTGTGTATCTTGCAATCTTTTACATTCGTAGTGCAGTCAGCGCAACTATGATATCCTTTTTCTTTACAGCATTGGCGAATTTTACACCATGTTGCTTTGTTGTTCCATCGGCATCCTGGGCATTTTCCATTGAGGTATTTACGACATGCTCCGCAATACAGACCACAAGCCGCAATGTGTTCTGTTGAGACAGTGATAGTCTTATTGTTCATAGTTTTATTATTATTGTTTTGCTGAATTATTTTATAAATCCTTCTTTTGTGAAAATGCATAAGGTTTCAGTTGGGGAAATTTTTTATTTCCCGATGCAGAAATGCGCAAAAATATTTCCGAGAATTTCGTCGTTGGTTATTTCGCCTACGATTTCTCCTAAGTGTTGGAGGCAGTCGCGGAGGTCTTCGCCGATTAGGTCACCGGACAAGTTGTTTTGGAGGCCGGTCTTGACGTTTCTGATGGCTGAGAGGGCTTTTTGGAGTGCTTCGTAGTGACGGATGTTGGTTACTATGATGTCGTTGTCTGATGTTTGGATACTCTTTGCTGCATCTATGAGCATGTTTTCTAGTGCACTGATGTTGTCACCGTTTTTGGCGCTTATCTGGATCGTTTCATCTTCGTTGATGCCTGAGTCTTTGTAGATTTCGTTGTAGACGGCGTACATTTGGTCGGTGTCTACTTTGTCGCATTTGTTTATGACGATAATAAGCGACTTATCATCGCACATCGGCAACAATTTTTTCTTCAGCTCATTCAGATGTGATATATATGAGTTGTCTGTCGTGTTGTTGTCTGATGCAGAATTTGCAATTTCCTCTGCATCAACGAGAAATAAGATGATTTGAGCTTCTTTGATTTTGCTGAATGTTTTTTCAATTCCAATGTTTTCTACAACATCGTCTGTTTCTCTTATTCCTGCTGTATCTATGAATCTGAAAGCTGTGCCGTTGATGTTTATGCAGTCTTCAATGGCATCTCTTGTTGTGCCGTGAATGTCGCTTACAATGGCTTTGTCTTCATGAAGCAGTTGGTTGAGCAGTGTACTTTTTCCTACATTTGTTTCGCCGATTATAGCAACAGGTATACCGTTCTTTATGGCGTTGCCAAGTTTGAATGAATCGGTGAGGTGGGAGATTACAGATTCTATTTCGTCTGAGAGTGACATGAGCTGCTGTCTGTCTGCAAATTCAACATCTTCTTCGCTGAAGTCCAGTTCAAGTTCAAGCAACGATGTCATTTGCAGCAGTTGATCGCGTAGTTCGCGCAGCTTCTTACTGAATCCGCCTCTCATCTGATTCATTGCAAGACGGTGAGAAGCTGCATTAGATGATGCAATGAGGTCAGCCACTGCTTCAGCCTGGCTTAAGTCCATTTTACCGTTGAGGAATGCCCTCTGCGTAAATTCGCCTGGTTTTGCTGCGCTGCACCCCTGCATTATCAGTTGTTCCATAACCTGCTGCAGAATGTAGCTTGAGCCGTGGCACATAATTTCTGTACCATCTTCGCCAGTGTAAGAGTGGGGGGCCTTGTATACTGCTACAAGAACTTCATCTATTATTTCGCCGTTTCCAACGATGTTTCCAAAGTTCAGTGTATACGGTTTTACATCAGTCAGCTTGTGTCCATGAGCTGATTCAAAAATGCTGTCAGTATATTTAATGGCATCTTCTCCCGACACTCTTATTATTCCTATTGCACCTCCTTGTGCTGTAGCTATTGCGCAGATTGTGGACATTGTCTTTATTTTTTTATGTTTGAATATATCTGAATCTTATTTTTAGCAATTCAGATTCTTTCCAGTACTATTCTTATCAGGTCGTCTATCGAGTTCTTGTAATTGGCATCAGCTTCTTTTGCCACTCTGTTTGCTATGACCATGCACACCGTCATGGCCTTATGTCCTAGCAGAGCGCTTAATCCTGCTATGGCGGAGCTTTCCATTTCGTAGTTTGTTATGCGCATGCCGTTGTATTCGAAACTCATTACTTTCTTGTTCTGCTCCGGGTCTGCCAGTGGTATACGCAGTTCTCTTCCTTGCGGTCCGAAGAATCCTCCGCAAGCTATTGTCACACCCTTGACCATGTTCCTGTTGCTGTCAAAGATACGTTCCATCAGTTCTTTGCTGTTATCTATGACGTACGGTGCACATAGTTTGGCATTCCAGTTCATGTGCTTTTTGAAGGCATTTTCAAAATCAATATCGCACACCTCATCTCTGCCGGCGTAGAAGTTGAGCAGTCCGTCAAAACCGATAGACTTTTCGCTGCATATAAATGTTCCGACAGGAGTAAATTCCTGCACTCCACCACATGTTCCAATTCTTACTATTTCCAGGCTCTTTAGATTTTCCTTTACTGTTCTGGTTTTGAAGTCAATATTTTTCAAGGCATCAAGCTCGTTCATCACAATGTCGATATTATCGCATCCGATGCCTGTAGAAACAACGCTAATCCTTTTGCCTTCAAAAATTCCTGTCACCGTATGAAATTCTCTGCTTTGCACTTCGCATTCTTTTTGGTCGAAGTGTCGGGCAATAGTATTCACTCTTCCCGGATCGCCGCACAGTATCACTTTATCAGCCAGTTCTTCGGGCTTCAGATGCAGATGAAAAATGCTTCCGTCATCATTGATGATGAGTTCCGACGGTGGAAAATAATTTGCCATAGACTTATAGATTAGGTTTTAAACATAGCTCTGCACCATTGCAACAATATGCAGAGCGTAAAATTCAGAACACACTTATATTTCAAAGTGCCTGTATCTCAATGTTTCTAGTACTTACTTCAGCTTTCTGTACCTCTTTGACCATTTCATCGAATCTGTTTTCCATGTCCAGTATCTGCTGTTTCATGGCATTTCTGGTCTGCTTGTTCGACTTGCTGTATTTTTCTCTGAGCTCGTCAAGCTGTTGTTTCAGTGTTTCCAGATTCTTTTTCATCAGTACCCATTCTCTGCATTTTGTCTGTGCTTCTGCAGACTTGAATTGTTCATATCTTGTGTATGTATGCAGATCGTTTATGACCAGATAGAATTCAGCTTGCAATTTGTTTTTACCGCTCATGCTGTTTTCGTATTTCAGTTGAGCCAGTTTCTGCTTAGCTTTTATTCTGTCATTTTTATTATCTTCAGTCCATGTTGACTTGATGGGTAGAAGCGAAGCCGCATGTTTGATCAGATCGTGGCTTTCATTCTCATAGTCGTAAGGTGTTCTGACAGTGTTTGGAATGAATGTGTATATGCACACTTTTCCTTCCGGCTGATATCTGTCAGATGCAAACCATCCCAGATTGTTGTTCTCGTCAATCACCAGCATGTAGTCGTTGGCATACGAATTGTATGGGAATCCCATATTTTCTGGAGTGTAGAATCTGTCTCCCTCTGAGTCGTATCTTGTCACGTAAAGATCATAGTTGCCTAGTCCTTCTTCATTTCTGGCTGCGAAGTAGAATGTAATTCCGTCAGGCATCATGAACGGATAGTTCATATCGCAGTCCATGTCCAACCCTTTGAGTAATTTGGGTGAAGAAAATTTGTCGCCGTCTTTATATGCCGAAGCCAGCTTTATAAAAGTTGTGCTGTCCGTTTTCTCCTTGACAGTCATGTACTTCTTGTTGCCCAGTTCTGTTTCGAATTCTGTAGTTTCACCGTTGTCTGTTACTTTGATGCTGCCTACTTCGTCGCTGAACTCGTATGCCGCCAGAAATCTGTTCTTGTCAACAACCATGCTGTCTACTATTACAACTCTATCTGTGCCTTTGAGAAACAGCAATCCTTTTTCAGCTTCGCTCAGTTCCTTTTCCAGCTCTTCAACCGGTTTTCTTCTTCTTTTTTCAGTTGTAATTTTTTTGCTCAGCTGTGCAACCGCTTCTTCAAAACCCAATGTATCCCTCATTTGTGCGGTTGAACCAGTTGTCGGCAAAAGTTTTGGAAAGCCGGTATCAACCTTCTTTTTCTGCATCATGTTTTCCGCCGGTTTTGCCTTTTCTGCAGTTCCGGTGTTTGTGTTTGCTGTTTTGACCTGTGCTTCCGCACATACAGCTGTTGCCATTGCTATAGCGATAAATAATTTTTTCATGTTGCAATAGTTGTATCTAAATTGTAAGGATTATTCAAATCAGGTTTCAGTGCAATCAGTCCTGATATGGATGATTGCGTATGCTTTGTTGTGCCGCATCTGTGCACGTTGAGCATTCAAAAATACGAAATAATCGGAATAAACAGTAATTCAGCAGACTTCAAATGCTGTTAAATCATTTATTAGGCTCTTGCGTAAACAGTTTTATGCTGAATTTTACAGTCGATTGCACATCCGTTTCACTCCGGTAGTCTTTCCTTCTGAATGTTCGACATTGATTTCCACAGGTTGTATCTGGCTTCCGGATTCAGCTCTTCCAGTTTGTGGAATACCTCTTCCATAGCTTTTCTTTTAGTGATGTTTTCGTAGGGGCAAAGTTTTTTCTGTTTCCTGAAACCGCTTTTTTCGGCAAACTCTCTTATAATTTCTTCTTTTGCCAGACACAGCGGTCGTATTATGGTCAGGTTGTAGTGCTCCATTTCCATTGATGGAGGCATCGTAGCCATTGCTCCTTCGAAAGTCATATTCATAAGCAGTGTCGTGATAATGTCGTCTTGATGATGGCCAAGAGCAATTTTGTTGAATCCGTTTTTCTCTGCAAAGTTGAATATGGCCTTTCTTCTGTTCCATGAACACAGAAAACACTTTGTTTTTCTCGTGTCTGTTGTCTCGTCGAATGAAGTATGTATAACGTTCAGTTTGCATCCGGATTTCTCTGCAAACTCAGTCAGATATTCAATGTCGCTGCTGTATGGGATGTTGTCCATCACCACGTGTACGGCTTCTATTTCGATTTTCGGCTTGAAGATTCTGCTTCTGTTTGCCATAAGCGTGAGCAGAGCCATCGAATCTTTGCCACCGGATAGACCTATCAGTATTTTGTCATTGTCTTTCAGCAGGTCATATCTGGTGCAACCTTCGTTGAATTGTTTTGTTAGTTTGTGTGTGATTATATCCAGTTCTGTGCGCATACCCATCTTGTGGCTTTATTATGATATCTATTTTTTACGTAATGTATAATTTGTTTAAGCCCGGAACAGATAATTGCAAATGAATCTGTCCCGGGCTTAATTTATATCAGCTTTATGACTTGTTTACAGTCTTTCTGCTGTTCATTTCTGCTGTGCTGTCAGCATTTCGTGCATATTCTTGGCAGCTTTTCGTCCGTCACCCATTGCCAGAATAACGGTTGCTCCACCTCTCACGATGTCGCCACCTGCAAATATGGTGCTTATGCTTGACTGCATCTTCTCGTTGACGGCAATAGTGTTCTTTCTTCCCAATTCAAGTCCCTTGATTGATTTAGGAACGAGTGGGTTAGGAGATACTCCGACAGCTACGATTGCCATGTCTATGTCGATTGTTTCTATAGCTCCTTCGATAGGTACAGGCGAGCGTCTTCCGCTTTCGTCCGGTTCTCCAAGTTCCATCTTCTGCAGGCGCACCTGTTTTACTGCGCCCTTTTCATCGGCGATATATTCAATAGGGTTGTGCAGTGTGAGGAACTCTATGCCTTCTTCCTTAGCATGTTTCACTTCTTCCAGACGTGCAGGCATTTCTGCTTCAGAGCGTCTGTAGGCAATGAATACCTTTTCAGCTCCGAGTCTCTTGGCTGTACGGCAAGAGTCCATGGCTGTGTTTCCTCCTCCAACAACCATTACTTTGGTTGCCTTGTTGATAGGGGTGTCAGATTCCGGATTCGAAGCGTCCATGAGGTTTACTCTGGTGAGGTACTCGTTTGAAGACATGACGTTTATGCTGTTCTCACCAGGTATTCCCATAAAGTTAGGCAGACCGGCACCGGATGCAACGAATATTCCTTTGTATCCCTGCTCTTCGAGTTCTTCTGTGCTGATTGTCTTTCCTACAATGCAGTCTTTTACGAATTTCACGCCTATCTTGTTGAGATTGTTGATTTCAACATCTACAATACGATTAGGAAGGCGGAATTCAGGAATACCATATTTGAGCACACCTCCAATTTCGTGCAAAGCCTCAAAAACAGTTACCTCATATCCAAGTTTGGCCATGTCGCCGGCAAAGCTCAGTCCTGCAGGACCTGAACCAACGACAGCTACCTTCATTCCATTTTTCGGAGCACATTCCGGCAATGCCATTTTTCCGCTTTCGCGTTCGAAATCAGCCACGAATCTTTCCAGATAACCTATTGCAACCGGTTTTTCGCCCATCTTCAGATGTATGCACTTGCTTTCGCACTGCTTTTCCTGAGGACAAACTCGTCCGCATACTGCTGGTAGGGCAGAAGTTGCCTTCAAAACTTTTGCTGCTTCGAGGAACTCGCCTCTTTCTACATTCTTTATGAATGACGGAATATTGATGCTTACCGGACAACCTTCCATACATGATGGATTTGCGCAGTCAAGACATCTTTTTGCTTCAGTCAGAGCCTGCTCCTTTGTAAGTCCTATGTTGACCTCTTCTGTACGTGTCGTAGCGCGGTAAACAGGGTCAAGTTCGCCCATCACGCAACGCTCTATCTGAGTTCTTTCTTTCGGCTTCATGCTCTTCTGGAGCTCTACTCTCCAAGGAGCCTTTCTGTCGGTCAGCTCGCTCAGAGGAGTATCGGTCGACATCGCTTCTGCCATCTTGGCCATTTCTGGATCAGGCTTGAAAGCCTTCTCAGTCTTCACGTTGCTGATATGTTCGTCGAAATGTTCCATTTCTTCGAGTTCGGCAGGTTTGAATGCACCCATTCTCTTGAACATTTCGTCAAAGTCAACCTGGTGTCCGTCAAACTCAGGTCCGTCAACGCATACGAAACGTGTCTTTCCGCCTACAGTGATTCGGCATGCTCCGCACATACCCGTACCATCTACCATGATGGTGTTGAGTGAAACATCTGTAGGAATGTTGTATTTCTTAGTCAGCAGACAGCAGAACTTCATCATTATGGCCGGACCTATGGCAAAGCATTTGTCCACCTTCTCTCTTTGGATTACTTCCTCGATACCAACTGTCACCACGCCTTTCTTGCCGTAGCTTCCGTCATCTGTCATGATTATGACATCGTCGCTGTGCTTTCTGACCTCGTCTTCCAGTATTATCAGTTCCTTGGTACGTCCGGCAAGTACAGAAACCACCCTGTTTCCTGCAGCCTTCAGAGCCTTTATAATCGGGAGCATTGGTGCTACGCCTACACCTCCTCCGGCACATACCACAGTTCCGAAGTTTTCAATGTGTGTAGCCTGTCCCAGAGGTCCTACCACATCTGTTATGTAGTCTCCAGCGTTGAGCTTGCACAGTTTGGTCGACGAAAGTCCTACCTCCTGCACTACGAGTGTGATAGTTCCTTTTTCCGGATTGGCGTCTGCAATGGTGAGAGGCATGCGCTCGCCCTTTTCGCCCACGCGTACGATGACGAAGTGTCCCGCCTTGCGCGATTTTGCAATCATCGGAGCTTCTACTTCAAATTTGAAGACCTTTTCCGAAAATTGCTCTTTGCTGATGATTCTGTTCATTGGCTAATCTGTGTTATATGTGGTTTTTTCTTTATTGTCTGAATTCATTTCCGGCCTCAATGGCCTGAATGATTATGTTATTGAGCCGTATACCGTGCAAATATATAGATAAAAATCAAAACAATCTTTAAATGTTTGGTTTATTGCTGCATTTTAATTCAAAAAAGCCTGCTTTTATGATGTTTTGTAAGCGAAATGCTCCTTTTGCCGGTCTACGTGCTTTGCTTTATTCATATACAGTTGCGGGAAAGCATTTATCTCAAACACTTTCCCGCTTCTATCTCATGATAAGATATAATATATAAGTTGTGTATATAATATAATATTAAGAATATGTTCTGTTTATTCGAAGTTCTTATCGTTGAGGTATTCGAATCCGCAATATGGAACGAGGACTTTAGGAACTCTTATTCCTTCTGGAGTCTGATTGTTCTCCATGATTGCTGCTACGATTCTAGGCAGTGCGAGTGCAGAACCGTTGAGTGTGTGGCAGAGTTCTGTCTTCTTGTCTGAGCTTCTGCGGTATCTGCATTTCAGTCTGTTTGCCTGATAGCTTTCGAAGTTTGAAGTTGAGCTTACCTCAAGCCATCTCTTCTGTGCTGCTGACCATACTTCGAAGTCGTAGCATATAGCGCTTGTGAATGACATGTCGCCACCGCAGAGACGGAGAATGTGGTAAGGCAATTCAAGCTTGATGAGCAGGCCTTCAACGTGGTCGAGCATTTCCTTGAGTGATTCGTATGAGTGTTCAGGAGTATCGATGCGTACGATTTCCACCTTGTCGAACTCATGGAGTCTGTTGAGACCGCGCACGTCTTTTCCGTAGCTTCCTGCTTCGCGTCTGAAGCATCCTGAATAAGCACATCTCTTTATAGGAAGATCCTTTTCATCGAGTATCACGTCGCGGAAAATGTTGGTTACAGGAACCTCTGCTGTAGGTATGAGGTAGAGGTCGTCCACTTCGCAGTGGTACATCTGGCCTTCCTTGTCAGGAAGCTGTCCTGTGCCGTAACCGGAATCTTTGTTTACCACGTATGGAGGCTGAACCTCGAGATATCCGCTCTTGCGTGCTTCATCGAGGAAGAAAGCTTCGAGTGCTCTCTGAAGGCGTGCCATTTTGCCGATATAGAACGGGAATCCTGCGCCTGTCACCTTTACGCCAAGGTCGAAATCTATAAGGTTGTACTTTTTAGCAAGCTCCCAGTGAGGAAGAGCATCAGGTCCGAGTTCAGGAATAACTCCGCCTTCCTTTACAACGACGTTGTCTTCTGCTCCTGCACCTTCAGGAACATCATCGTTAGGGATGTTCGGAATTGTACACAAATGGAGTGTGAGTTCCTGTTCAACCTCTTTCAGTTCACTCTGCAGTGCAGTGCTTGTTTCTTTCAGTTTGGCAACTTCAGCCTTTGCCTCTTCAGCTTCAGCCTTTTTGCCTTCTTTCATGAGTGCACCGATCTGCGCAGCGTATTTTTTGCTTTCTGCAAGGCAAGCATCCAACTTGGTCTGCGTCTCGCGTCTTTTCTTGTCAAGTTCAATTGCTTTTTCAACAGCCTCTTTTGCACCGTTGAAATGCTTCTTTTCCAGACCTTTGATTACTCTTTCGGTCTCTTCGTTTATAACTTTAAGTGTAAGCATATAATTGAGTTTTATATAGGCTTGTTTATTCTTGTTTGTCGACAATCATGAATTGCCTCTGTGCCGGCATTGTCTCATGTGTCAGCAATTTTGTTGCAAAAGTACAGAAAATCGTTGGAATAAGCGAATAAAATACATAGTTAGAAATGCGCTTTTTTGAGAAATATTTTACTGTCACTGCAGTGTGTGGTTAATTGCGAGGGCTCAAAATATTATTTGTACGCCCTCGAAATCTTTTCTCCGAGCCCTCGCGATTGAGTCTTCGGTTCTGTATTTATGTTCAACAACATAATATTTATGGTTGCATATAAGGAAAAAAGGTGTTTTCTTTGCGTCAGCACAGTTCAGCACAGTTGTTGCCTTAAACGATATTCTATGGATGTAAATTTCGGACAGCAGACAACCAAAGTCAAGCAGTTGGCTGATATCCTTGAGAGGGATATCCGTTCAGGTGTGTTTGTGGCCGGAGGTGTACTTCCGTCAATAAACAAATTGAGCGGTTTATACTATGTTTCCCGTGATACAGTCTTCAAGGCATTTGCAGAATTGCGCCGACGCGGTCTGATTGATTCGACCCCAGGCAAAGGCTATTATGTTGTTGACGGCCGCAAAAATGTGCTTTTGCTCTTGGACGAGTATTCTCCATTCAAGAATACGTTATACAACAGTTTCGTGGAGAATTTGCCTGTTGGATATAAAGTTGATCTTTGGTTTCATCAATACAATGAACGGCTTTTCCGCAATATACTTGAAGAGTCAACGGGGCGTTACAGCCACTACGTCATAATGAATTTCGATAATGAAAAATTCTTTCCCGAGTTATATCGAATGAATTCCGAAAAAGTACTCCTTTTGGATTTCGGACGTTTCGACAAGGGAGAATATTCTTATATATGTCAGGATTTTGATGAAAATTTCTACAAGGCCCTGACAGATCTTTCCGACCGTTTTTCTCGATACGATGCCTGCGTGTTTCTGTATCCCAATGGTACAAAGCATCCTGATTGTTCGTGCGGAAGTTTCGAACGTTTCTGCGCATCTATCGGAAAAAAGCCGTTGGTAGTGAAAAACCTTTCAGAAGTAGGAGTCCGTAAAGGGTATGCCTATCTGGCTATACGCCAAACGGATGTCGTTGAGATTGTCAAGAGTGGTAGGGCATCCGGTCTCAGATGCGGGGCGGATTTCGGCCTTGTTGCATACAATGAAACTCCTGCCTATGAAATTATAGATGATGGCATTACAGCCTTGAGTATCGACTGGGAAATGATGGGGCGCATGGCCGCCGGTTTTGTAAACGACGGCATTCCTGTCCATTTGTTTCTGCCGACAAAAGTTCATTTGCGCAATTCGCTCTAGTTGAACATGTTGGCGTCAAGGTTTACTGTTTGAGTATACCCTGAACCTAATATGAAAAAATCATTTTTTCGTCTGTGTATCTTTGTTGACGCATAGATAATTATAAATTTAATATTAATAAGAAAAACGTATTAAGACATGAACACTTATCCAAAAATCGGTATTCGTCCTACGATTGACGGACGTCAGGGCGGTGTACGTGAAAGCCTTGAAGAGAAGACCATGGGTCTGGCCCGTGCTGTTGCCGAACTTATAACTTCAAATTTGCGCAACGGTGACGGTAGTCCCGTTGAGTGTGTCATTGCTGATGGAACAATTGGTCGCGTTGCAGAGAGCGCAGCATGTGCCGAGAAGTTTGAGCGTGAGGGAGTAGGAGCTACAATTACCGTTACTTCGTGCTGGTGCTATGGTGCCGAGACAATGGACATGAATCCTTATTATCCTAAAGCTGTTTGGGGATTCAATGGAACTGAACGTCCTGGTGCCGTGTATCTCGCTGCTGTTCTGGCTGCGCATGCTCAAAAGGGCCTTCCTGCTTTCGGCATATATGGACATGATGTGCAGGATATCGATGATAACAGCATTCCTGAAGATGTTGCAGAAAAGATACTTCGTTTTGCACGTGCAGCCCAGGCCGTTGCTGTAATGCGAGGCAAATCCTATTTGTCAATGGGTAGTGTTTCCATGGGTATTGCAGGGTCAATTGTAAATCCGGATTTCTTCCAGGAATATTTGGGCATGCGTAATGAATCTGTGGACCTCACTGAGATTATCCGCCGAATGCATGAGGGCATTTATGATAAGGAAGAATTTGCCCGTGCAATGGAATGGACTGAAAAGTATTGCAAGAAGAACGAGGGCAACGACTATAATTCTCCGGCAAAAGTAAAGACACGCGAAGAAAAGGATGCTGATTGGGAATTCATCGTCAAAATGACAATGATTATGCGTGACCTCATGAAGGGCAACAGTCGTTTGCTTGATATGGGATTCAAGGAAGAAGCTATGGGACACAATGCCATTGCCGCCGGATTCCAGGGACAAAGACAGTGGACCGATTTCTATCCTAATGGTGACTATTCGGAAGCACTCCTCAATACATCTTTCGACTGGAACGGAATTCGTGAGCCTATGGTCGTAGCGACAGAAAATGATGCCTGCAATGGTGTTGCCATGCTCTTCGGACATTTGCTTACCAACCGTGCACAGATTTTCTCAGACGTACGTACTTACTGGAGTCCTGAAGCTGTCAAGCGTGTCACCGGTAAGGAACTGACAGGTTTGGCTTCAAACGGAATAATTCATTTGATAAATTCCGGTGCTACAACATTGGACGGTACAGGCCGTCAGAAGGACAGTGAGGGCAATCCGGTCATGAAACCTCATTGGGATATAAAGGAAAGCGAAGTGAATGAGTGCCTTGATGCTACAACATGGTATCCGGCAAACCGTGATTATTTCCGTGGAGGAGGTTTCTCTTCTAATTTCTTGTCAAAGGGCGGTATGCCGGTAACAATGATGAGGCTCAATCTTGTGAAGGGCCTTGGTCCTGTGCTCCAGCTGGCAGAGGGATGGACTGTTGATATCGATCCTGAGATTCACAGCAAGCTTGACGAGCGTACCGACCGTACATGGCCTACGACATGGTTCGTTCCGCGTCTCTGCGATAAACCTGCATTCAGAGATGTATATTCGGTTATGAACAATTGGGGTGCCAACCACGGTGCAATAAGCTATGGACATATTGGAGCAGACCTTATAACTATGGCTTCGATGCTTCGCATACCGGTGTGCATGCACAACGTGGACGAAAAGAGTCTGTTCCGTCCTGCAGCATGGAATGCATTCGGAATGGATAAGGAAGGTGCTGACTACAGAGCATGTGCCGTATATGGTCCGTTATATAAATAACAGTTCTGTCAATAATTGAAACAATATAAATTTCTGCAGTAGGTCTGCAGTGCGTTTTGTCTTTTTAATGCGCACTGCAGACTGCTGAAAAGTGAACATGTAAAAAATGAACATATAAATCTGCTATGGACAACAAAAATAAAACATCGATATTCAGCCGTGACGGCGTAAGCTATGTCGTCCCCTTTGTGCTTATAACTAGCTGTTTTGCCCTGTGGGGATTTGCAAATGACATAACCAACCCCATGGTTAAAGCCTTTTCTAAGATTTTCCGAATGAGTGTAACTGATGGGGCATTGGTGCAGGTGGCCTTTTATGGAGGTTATTTCGCCATGGCTTTTCCAGCCGCGATATTTATACGGCGCTATTCCTATAAGGCTGGTGTGCTTTTAGGATTAGGCTTATATGCTGTTGGTGCATTGATGTTTTTTCCAGCAAAGATGACAGGCGAGTATTATCCTTTTCTTGTTGCATATTTCATATTGACTTGCGGATTGTCGTTTCTTGAAACCAGCTGTAACCCATATATATTGTCTATGGGAACCGAGGCCACTTCAACCAGACGTCTTAATTTAGCACAGTCATTCAATCCTATGGGGTCACTGTTGGGTATGTATGTAGCAATGAATTTCATACAAAACAGATTGCATCCATTGGATACAGCAGAAAGAAGCTTGTTGTCTGATGAGGAGTTCGCACGTATTCGTGATTATGATTTGTCTGTCCTTATAGGTCCTTATGTTATTATCGGTCTGGTGGTCATAGCTATGCTTGTAATCATCAGCCTTGTGAAAATGCCTGAAAGCCAGTCGCATTCCAAGAAGATAGATTTCGTTCCCACAATAAAGCGTATATTCTCTATTCCGCGTTATAGGGAAGGTGTAATAGCACAGTTCTTTTATGTCGGAGCACAGATCATGTGCTGGACATTCATTATACAATATGGTACACGCCTGTTTATGGCTCAGGGAATGGACGAGATTGATGCAGAGGTTCTTTCTCAGAAATACAATATTGCAGCAATGATAATATTCTGTGTCAGCCGTTTTGTTTGCACATTTATATTGCGATATCTTAATCCTGGACTTCTGCTCGGTATCTTGGCATTTGCGGCATGCTGTTTTACCGCTGGAGTGATTTTTATGGAAAATATCTGGGGACTTTATTGCCTCGTTGGCGTTTCAGCGTGCATGTCGCTCATGTTCCCTACAATCTACGGAATAGCATTGGAAGGATTGGGTGATGATGCTAAATTTGGAGCGGCAGGTTTGATTATGTCCATTCTCGGAGGTTCTGTTCTTCCACCTGTGCAGGCAAGTATAATTGATCTGCATGAGTGCTTCGGAATGCCTGCAGTAAACGTGTCGTTTGTATTGCCTTTCATCTGTTTTGTTGTAATAATAGTCTACGGTTTCAGATCGTGGAAGGGTAGCAGAAAATAGAATATTTCATACATCGTAATTGATCGGTACCTGCGCTTTAATATAAGTGCTGGTACCGATTTTAATTTATATATATGTTTTTTAATCTTTGTTTATTTTGTGTCGGTTGGTTAATTAACTGTTTATTGCAAACTTTGTTGGAATAAATTTAAAAATCGTTTTTCCTTTTTAATCTGACAAAACTATGAAACTGGTATTTTCTTCACATATACCTCTATTCAGGAGGGTTGCCGCAACAGGCGTATGTTTGATATCCTATGTAGCTTTATCTTCTGCTGGAACATTGTGGATGCCTTCAGTTTTTGGCGACAATATGGTTCTTCAGCGAGGTGAATCTGTTCGTTTTTGGGGCAAATCTGCTCCTAGTTCAACCGTTAACGTGAAAGCTGGAACATGCAAAGGGAAAACCGTTGCCGATGTTAACGGATGTTGGAGCTTGTCACTTGATATGAGAGGACAGGATAATGAGGCTTTTGAAATACAGGTATCTTCCGACGGAGAAAAGTTGAAATTCTCAAATGTCATAATGGGGGATGTATGGCTTGCATCAGGACAGTCGAATATGGAACTACGTATGAATGATGTCAATGACGCAAAAAGCGAGATTGAGAAAGCGGACAATCCTGAAATAAGATTTTTCAATGTAGCCACAAATATCTCAAGAACTCCGATTGATGATGTCAAGGGACGTTGGGAAATTTGTACCCCGTCTGTTGCAGGAAGTTTTTCTGGAGTTGCTTATTATTTTGCATCGGAACTTAATAAGGGACAGCATACTCCTGTTGGCATTATTTCCTCTTCGTGGGGTGGAACTCCTATTGAAGCGTGGACCAGCTCCAGTATGCTTAAGATTCATCCTGACTTTTACAGTGATGTTCTTGCAATAGAAAACGATACTGCTGATTGGTCTTCTCTCTATGCTGATTACAAAAAGCAGTGGAATGATGTCCGTCAGTCAAATACAGGCGACAAGCAAGGTGTTGATGATATTGATTATGACGATTCTTCATGGAAGACTGTTTCTTATCCGATGAATGTATGGAGTATGGGACTAGGATATTTCGGAGGTTTTTTCTGGATACGCAACTCTTTTGATTGGAACGGTTCTGACAGCGAAGGCCTACGATTGTGTCTGGGAACTATATATGGTGATGCTGAAGTATACCTTAATGGAGAAATGATAGGAAAGGGTAGTGACCATCTTTCTCCAACGATGTATGATATAAAGACTGGTTTGTTGCGCCATGGCAAAAACACAATTGCCATTAGGCATTGTTCGTTTTGGGGTACCGGACGAGTTGGCAATGGAAATGACAAAGTCTGTATATGTGATGCATCAGGCAATAACGTTTTGACACTTTCCGACAAATGGAAAATGTCTGCATCTATAGAGAAAAAGTTCCCAAGCTTTCCTGCATATAACGATAGACCTGGTGCCTTGTATAATGCAATGATTAATCCTTTTGCAGGATATACTATGAAAGGAATTCTGTGGTATCAGGGAGAAAATAATGCCTCGAGGGCATCACAGTATTGTGACCTTATGCCTAGGCTCATATACGATTGGCGTATAAGATTCGGACAAGGCAATCTTCCGTTTATCTATGTGCAATTGGCCAATTTCCGTGAACCTAAGTCTTTTGATATGAACGATGATTGGGCTTACCTCAGAGATGCGCAGTCAAATACATTGAGAGTCGAAAATACCGGAATGGCAGTTATAATTGACGTTGGTGATGCAAAAGATATACATCCAAGGGACAAGAAAACTGTAGGAGAACGTTTGTACAGGTATGCGCAGTCTTTGGCATACGGTGATAAAACGGTGGCTACAGGGCCTCTTTATAAAGATTATAAGGTTTCTGGGTCTGAAATTATATTGAATTTTATTAACCCGAATTCTACTTTAGCAGTTAAATCTGGAACAGAGGCGGAAGGATTCTATATTGCAGGTAAGGATCGTGTTTTTCATAAGGCTGATAATGTGCGTATAGTAGGCAATACTGTTTCTGTATCGTCAGAAAAAGTGTCCGAGCCTGTGGCCGTGCGCTATGCATGGGCTTCAAACCCGATATGCAATGTGTGCAATACAGATGGTGTGCCATTGTCTCCTTTCAGAACAGACAATTGGAAACAGGATAAAAACGTAAAATAAAGCATGTTTTAATCTGCTTCGCGAATATGAACTGACAACAACCAAAAACTATATTATGAACTTAAAGACTTCTTATTTTTTCCTTTTGGCTTCAGCTGTATCGTTGACGGCTCAAGCCGATGAGAAACTGTGTGATGTATCTTCAATGAAAGCATCTATATCATTGAAGGTTCCAGGTAACGACGCTGTCACATACAATTTGAAATTTGTAGAATCAGCGAACCCAAAGTACAATTATGAACTGGTAGGTGACAATCAATTGCCGGTATTGGTTTATGAAAACGTAGAAAATACCGAAGATGGTACAGACCTGAATCTGATGATTGTTGCGTTGGACGATATTTATTTCAATTATGGTCAGCGTGTAAGCACGGGTTACAGTCATGGCGATTGTCAATTCTGCATGCCTGGTTTTTGGTATAGGCAGAACCTGCGTTCTCAAAAGAATGCCCCGTCATTTAGGACGTCTGACAGTTGGGAAGTTAGGGAAGACCGTTTGAGCAGCCCTGTTACAGCAATTTATGATACTAAAAAACATAGTGTCATGTCGGTTTCAAGATTATTGCCTGAAAATGGAACAGATGCGCTGACAGCACATACTTCCGGCGAAGTTATTGTTTCCGGAAATACAAGTATCGGATATACCGGATTTGTAAATGACGGCGGAACTTCATATTTGTCTTTCGGATTTCCTTACAAGGAAACTCCGCGTACTTATGTGAGAAAACTGACATTGTATCCAGCAACAGTTGCTTTTCAATATTTGCCGGCAGGTAAGAGTATAACTGTAAAATGGAGACTGAACCGCCAGGCGAACGTTGAAGATTTTTCAGAGTGCGTAAGTTCATTGTGGGAACGTTGTTACGATTTGTATAAACCGCAGACCGTAGATACTGAATATGATGATGCACGTATGAAAGAAGTTCTGAGTAATTTCTTTGTCGAAAGCTATATGGGCGACAAACCTTTGAAATATTATTCAGGGGTATGGATGCAGACATCGACATGTGCTAATACATCTGTTGCAGAAGTAGGTTTTACAGGTCGCACACTTCTTAATGCGTTTAACGCACTTGAGTACGCAGAAGAAAAGAATTTGAAGGATATGGCAGAAAATGCTAGGTCTGTATTTGATTCGTATCTGGCTTGTGGATTTTCCGATGCTGGTTTTATAAAGGAATTGGTGGACGTCAATAAAAACTCAGATAATGATGGTGTACGCAGCATACGCAGACAGTCGGAAGGTGTATATGCGTTCCTTTATTATCTGGATTATGAAAAGAGACATGGCAGAAAACATCCTGATTTGGAAATGCGCTTAAAGACTCTATTGGATTCATTCTTGAAACTTCAAAATGCAGACGGAAGTTTCCCGCGTAAATTTAAAGATGATTTCAGTATAGTAGATAAGAGCGGAGGAAGTACACCGTCGGCTACTCTCCCTCTTGTTATGGCGTACAAGTATTTCGGAAACAAGACTTATCTGAATTCTGCAAAACGTACTGCTGAATATCTTGAAAACGAATTGATATCCAAGTCTGATTATTTTTCTTCTACTCTCGATGCTGACTGTGAAGATAAGGAAGCTTCGCTGTATGCTTCTACAGCAACTTATTATCTTGCACTTGCATCAAAAGGTAAGGAGCGTAAGCATTATGCTGAACTGTCCCGAAAAGCCGCATATTTTGCTTTGTCGTGGTATTATACATGGGATGTTCCTTTTGCCAAAGGGCAAATGCTTGGAGATATAGGACTCAAGACACGCGGATGGAGCAATGTCTCTGTAGAAAATAACCATATAGACGTTTTTGTTTTTGATTTCACGGATGCCCTTCGATGGTTGTCAAATGAGTTCGGCGAAAAACGTTTTTCTGACTTTGCTGATGTAATCAGTTCTTCTGTACGTCAGCTCTTGCCTTTGGAGGGGCATTTATGCGGTGTTGCCAAGAAAGGTTTTTATCCGGAGGTGGTACAGCATACAAATTGGGATTATGGAAAGAATGGCCGTGGATTCTATAATGATATCTTTGCACCAGGCTGGACAGTTGCTTCCCTTTGGGAAATGTTGTCGCCTGGAAGAGCAGAGCGTTTTATAGAGAATAATTGATACGGGAGCATATATCGTTAATTTGTAGGAAGAAGACGGGCAGAATCGGCGGTTGCTGGTTCTGTCCGTCTTGTATTTTGACTTATCAATAAATATTACATCTATTCGTTGTTTTTTCCATTTATGTTTTAATGTATATCGTTTTATTTTGCATAGTTCATTCTGTGCTGGAATTTCTGATGTTATTTTGGTGTCAGACTTTTATGTTCAGAATGTGTTTATGTATCTAGTATATGAGGTGCTTGATACATAATTCTCTGTTTTGATTTTGAAAAATATAAAGTAAACTTAACTAAGTTATGAAAACGTCAAGATATTCTTTATTGCTTTCAGCGATGTTGTCTAGCGGATTGTTCGCGCAGACTTCTTCGGTGGATCTTTCCGGCAACTGGAACTACAGATTAGACCCGCAAGGTGTTGGAGAGCAACAGAAATGGTTTGAAAACAGTTTTGCAGAAGAATTGACACTACCAGGTTCGTTGAATACAAATGGTATAGGTGATGATGTCAGTGTAGCAACTCCGTGGGTTGGGTCGATGTGGAATAAATGTTGGTATGAAAGCGATGCTTATGCCAAATACCGTGAAAAAGATAATACTAAAATTGTATTTTGGCTTTCTCCAAACAAGTATTATGTCGGAAAGACGTGGTACCAGAAAAAGGTTACAATACCTGCTGATTGGAAAGGCAATTCAATAGTATTGAGTTTTGAAAGATGCCATTGGAGAACTTCTCTGTGGGTTGACGGTAAAAATATGGGGGAAAGAAATTCGTTGTCTGTTCCCCATCGTTACGAATTGAAGAATTTGAAGCCTGGGAAAGAATATGTCCTTACCGTATGTGTAGACAATAGTATTACGGATGTTAAGCCTGGAGTTGATTCCCATAGTATATCTGATAATACTCAATCCAACTGGAATGGTATAGTCGGTGAGATGAAGTTGGTTTCACGTCCTGGTACATTCGTAGAAAATGTAAGGATAGAGCCTTCTATTGCACAGAGAAAAATATTCGTTGCTGTCAATGTGAAAGCAGATAAGAGTATACGGAAAAATGCCAGAATCTCCTTGACTGCATCAACGTCCGACAATTCAATTCTTCCGAAGCTTGATAAAAATGTAGTTCTTCAAAAAGGAGAAAACTCAATCTCGATGGAGTATGATATGAGTTCTGATTTCAGAACCTGGGATGAATTTGCTCCAAATCTATATAACTTGAATGTGTCTTTGACAACTGATGAAGGAAAAGATGCGGTGAACGAACAGTTCGGTTTAAGAGAAATGGGTGTTGACGGTACTCGTATTACCGTTAACGGCAGACCTGTATTTTTCAGAGGAACTTTGGAGTGCTGTATTTTTCCTAAAACCGGTTACCCTCCAACTGATGAGAAGGAGTGGATACGTATTATGAAAATATGCAAGGCCCACGGATTGAACCATATAAGATTCCATTCGTGGTGTCCGCCTGAGGCCGCATTTAATGTTGCTGACAGATTGGGTATGTATCTTTATGTAGAATGTGGTTCGTGTGGTGGAGATGTTGGAGGCGATTCTTTGACTGATAAATTTTTATATGTTGAAAGCGAAAGAATTGTAGATGAATATGGAAACCATCCTTCTTTTTGTCTGATGTCGTATGGAAATGAACCGCATGGCAAGAATAACGTGGCATATTTGAAAAAATTTGTTGAATTCTGGAAGAAACGTGATAACAGATTTCTTTATACAACCGCTTCTGGTTGGCCTGCTGTTGACGAGAGCGATTGGCAGTCCTTGCAGCCGCCAAGAATTCAGGGATGGGGCGAAGGTACAAAAAGTATAATCAATGCCAAGAGACCGAACAGCATGTTCGACTGGAAGAATAAGATTTCAAAGACTCATCCTGCAATAAGCCACGAAATAGGACAGTGGTGTGTTTACCCGGATCTCAAGGAGCGTTCAAAATATACTGGTGCATTCAAAGCCAAGAATTTTGATATATTCGAAGACCGATTGAAGGAAAGCGGATTGCTGCATCTTGCAGACAGTTTCTTGCTGGCATCAGGAAAACTTCAGACGCTTTGCTATAAGGCTGATATTGAAGCTGCGCTTAGAACTGATGGTTTTGCTGGTTTCCAATTGCTCGACCTTCATGATTTCCCTGGTCAAGGAACAGCACTTGTCGGTGTGTTGAATCCTTTCTGGGAATCAAAAGGATATGTTACACCTCAGGAATACAGCGAATTTTGTAATTCTGTAGTGCCTTTGGCAAAAATGTCTCGTTTTGTTTATACAAGCGGTGATACAATTAACGCCGAAGTATGTGTTTCCCAATTTTCGCAGTGTGCAATGAATCAGCCGTTGGCATGGAAGATTACTGCTTCAGACGGAACACTTATTGATTGCGGTGTATTGGAACAAAAGGATGTTCCGTCCGGCAGATTGACTGGTTTGGGTCGCATTGAGCATGTAGTAAATGTTGATAATCCGCAGCAGTGGGAACTGGAACTGGAAATCGGCGGATACAAGAATAGATGGAATCTGTGGGCATATCCGGATACGAAGGTTGAAAGGAAAAATGTTCTTGTTGCATCGTCTCTTGATTCGGATGTCGTCAAACGTATCACTGATGGAGGAAAGGTGCTTCTGACTCCTAAACTTGGAACTTTGAGGAATGAAGGAGCAGATTCAGTAGAAGTAGGTTTTTCATCAATATTCTGGAATACGTTGTGGACAAATGGTCAGGCGCCTCACACATTGGGAATATTGTGCAATCCGTCACATCCTGCTTTGAGTTTGTTCCCTACCGATTATCATAGTGACTATCAGTGGTGGGATGCCATGTCGCACTGTAATGCAGTACCTCTTCGTAAGTTAGGTAACGCAGAACCGATAGTTAGAATTATCGATGATTGGTTTACCGGCCGTTCTTTCGGTTTGCTTGTAGAACTCAAGATAGGCAAGGGCTCTGTTTTGCTTTGCGGTGCAGATTTGTTGACCGATGCGGATAAACGTCCGGAGGCTGTGCAGCTGATGAACAGTTTGCTTGAATATATGAACAGCGATTCATTTGTTCCTTCGAATGAGGTAAGCATGGAACAGTTGAGAGGTTTGTTTAAAGATTGATTGAGATGAAATATTAATCGATCTTGGATGTGGCGTATTTTGATGAAACAGTCCTAATTTTTAAGGTGAGGTCTGTAGAGTTCATTTATGGAACTTCACTATAAAGAATAACCGTTCTAATTTATGTGTAACACAAAAATGATTTTTATGTACAGGTTTTTATTAATTTCTGTTTTATCGTTATTGACGATATTTGCTAAATCACAGGTTTCTGCTCCTGAGCCTTTCAAAAAATATCAACTTATCAACAGCGAAGGTTTTGCTTTCGGCTATGTGGATGGAAGTGCAAAGCAGTGTATTCCAGATGGATATGATTCCAATCAAGTTTTTGAATTCTTTAAAACAGATGACGACAGTACATATTATATTAAAAGTATTGTAGATGATTCTTATGTCTGCAAGATTACTTCATCGTGGAATAGTTGGGATATAACTTTTGAAGGAGCATTGCCGTCGGAAGTTTCACGGGCAAAGTATTCTATAGAAGTTTTGGATTCGGATTATGTTTTAATCAAAAACATGCATGCCAAAACTTATGTTGGAGTACGAAATGATGCTGTTGAAACTGGCTTGGGTATCTATTTGAACCTTACTTATAATGAACATTTGAATAATACAGTTAAAATAAAATGGAAGATTGTGGAACTGCCTACGAATGCTGAGACGCTATTCAATGAAGAACTTGAAAAGTTGGTGTTGTTTAGTGAAAGTCTCGGTGAATACCCCGGCATTCAGGTTGAAATTTCCGATTATATGATAGAAATATCAGATAAAGCGTCAGGTGCAGCATCTCCTAATGATGAATTGTATTATGAATGCATTGATGATATTAATAAGTATATCGAGAGGGTAAATAACGGCATAAAATATATATCAGGTGTTAAGGATCTATATGCCGAGTGTGAAGACAATTTTGATGCTGATGTTTATTATCCGGGATTGTCTGATTTGGAAGAGGCGTATGCTGAGACAAACGATATATTTAATGCAGATGATACGCGATTGGAGGATTACATCAAAGCTTATGATGCGTTGAATGAGGCATTGATTGCTTACTACAACAGTCAGGTTCCTGTGGCTACTGACGAAAATCCGGCAGATTTGACGTATTACATTAAATATCCTAATTTCAGAAAATCATATAATTATTTTTCGGAGTGCGAAGTTACTTCTGACGGATGGCTTTCAAATGCAACAAATCTGCCTGATGATTACGTGAATATTGGTCCTCAGCACAAGTATTCTGATGAAACAGGTCGAAATGTAACCTGTTTTGCAGGGTGGACGTGGCAATATGGAATAATTGAAGTTTATCAGGATATAGTTGGTCTGCCTGATGGAAAATACACTGTTGAATGTGAAGCTTTCACTGCTAAGGATAAGGTGTATAAGCAGAGGGCGTATGCTTCGGCCGACGGTATTGCTGTTGCTGATACTGCGACGGAAGCAATGTCCGGTGCATGGGAACAATTCAGAACTCCACTCATAAACGTTGTCAACGGTAAACTTAGAATAGGATTCTTTACGGAATCTATGGAAGGTGGCGGAGATACCGGTTGGTTTATTGTCACAGGCTTCAAACTTAAGTATTGTGGAGCAGTTTCTGATGAAGAAATTACGGCCTTGTATAAATCAAAATGGGACGAATGCCGTGCTCAGTGCGATACGATGCTTTTTGAGAAAGACCGTACAACCTTTAATGACAGTATTGCAAAATATATGGGCCTGTCGGATGTCGGTGATATGAAAGCTGCAATAAGAAACCTTTCCATTGCGCAGGTGGAAGCACAAAAGTCTGTAGACAAACAGGTTCAGGTTATGTCTGGCATATTCAGTGCTTTAAATGACTCCATATCTAGTGGTGCCTATACAGACGAGTATGCGGCTATGACGCAAGGTTTCTGCAATGGAATGTCGAATGCCATCAGTGCAAATGGTGCTACATATACCGAAATGGATAGTATACAGTCCATTTTGCAATATTACAGAGATGCATACCTTCCTGTATACTCGATGGCAAAAAATATGGTCGTAAATGACATGGAGGCTAAGGCTGTGCTGAACAGCAATATTGACCGACATGTTGAGACTTATACGAATATAGAAGTTTTGCCGTCAAAAGATAATATTGACAAATTCATAGCAGAACTGAATCTTGCTATGGACGAGTGTGTCGTGGCAGATTTGATACTGTCAGGAACTGATGACTATACAGGTCGCATAAAGAATCCTACAATTGATTGTGCTTCTAGATGGACTGTGCCTTATGGATGGAATGTCAGCGTGGTTGGTTCTGGAAATGGTGAGATAGTAAGTAGCGGCCAGCAGGTTGACGGTAACGTTAATGGATGCTATTTGAGTGCATGGCATGGAACTCCAGGATACGTTCTTCTTAATGGCCACCAAACTATAGAGAATCTTCCTAACGGTTTGTACGAACTCAAGGCGATGGTACGTACAACTGCAGACCATGGTTCGTATCTGTATGCAATTGCCGATAAAGACTCTTCTACTACAGTTCTTAAAGAGTTGAAGATGGAGCGTATGAATATTACAGAACTTGGCGGTCCTTCTGGAAGCGACGGAAAAGATTCTATAGCTGTTGTTAGTGGTGAATACGGCTCAATTTTTGCGGAACTTTATAAAAGGACAAATGGAGCTTCTGATGCTACTGATGCACAGGCTGATACACTTAATGCAAATAGCGGAAAAGGACATGGATGGTTCTATGAGAGTCTTGAGATAGAAGTGAAGGACCATGTATTGACTATTGGATTTACTAATGATTCTACATTTACAATGAAACATGGAGGTGTTCCATTTGAAGGTTGGTGGTTGTCTGCCGACAATTTCACTTTGAAACTTTTAAAAGAAGGTGATAATTCGGATTGGCATCCTTCAGCCGGTATAGATGGAATTGCTGAGGACGAAATGAACGGATTGGAACTGTATGTTAAAGATGGTTCAATCATATCTAACGGAAGTATATACAATATCAACGGATTGAGTATTCCGAGCGGTACTAAAGTTCCTTCGGGTGTATATATCGTTAAATATGGAAAATACGTGAAGAAAGTTTTGGTTAGATAACCGCATTGCATTTATATGTGGCATTGAAAATTGATTATGTTAGTAGAAAAAGTCCCGATAGCTGTGCTGTCGAGACTTTTTCTTTAATCTTATTTATTGGAAAATTGTAATTTTGTTCGAAAATGAATTCATGTTGCATTCTCTTAAGATGTGTATTACATCTTTTTACCGTTTAATGTAACATTTTTTATCTTGACATTTTCAATTTGATTGCAGATATCTGTGGTGTTCTCTTTCGCATTTATCTTTATGTCTTCAAAAGTAAAGTCGGAAAGTTTGTATTGGTCATCTGCTTTTTCTATATCAAAAGGTTTTTTGCAGACAAACTCGATTTCTCTGAAGGTTATGTTGCTGGAATACGAGAATGGTATGTCCTTGCGACCTTTCAAGTCGAAAAATTGTGTCCACGGTTTCGCATACAACATACAACCGGCAGAACCGGATATGTCTTCAATTAAAATGTATTCGTAGTTTTGTGGAGTGTCGGGACGCATTTTCAGCCATAGAAGACGTTGGGCATTGTTGACTTCTGTACGTCTTAATATTATGTTGCGATTGTGTATAGATTCGCTTCCGCAGGTAAGTGCGCTGTGGCAGAAGCCGTATATGCAGTCTTCAATTATAATGTTTTTGTTTGCACCGTTGTTTATGGTGTCTTTATCGGCCCAAGGACCTTTTCCACCCTTGAGTGCCACGGCATCGTCATTGACTGACATATAGCAGTTTTTCACAAGAACATTTGTACATACATCGATGTCTATGGCATCGCTGCTTGGCGCTTTGACGGGTGCGTATGGAGCATAAATGTTCAGGTTTAATAATTTGACATTTTCGCATTTGTAAAGATGTGTGGTCCAAAAAGGAGAATTTTTAAGAGTTACGCCTGACAGGTTTACATTTTTAGAATTTGCTATATATACCAATCGTGGACGCATTTCTTCAAGATTGGTACAATTACTGTTTATCTGGCGTCGAAGCCAAAATGATTTCCAGTATCTTGTTCCATTGCCGTTTACAGCACCATCTCCCGAAAGTGTGAAACCGTCGGCATTGATGGCATTGACTAGAGCAGCAAAATACTTTATGTTTTGTCCTTCAAGTCTTGTGTCGATTATTGCGAAGTCGCTGATGTCATCGCTGCCTTTCAATGTGCCTCCCTTTTCTATATAAAGATGAGTACCAGGACGGAAAAACAGTGAACCGCTAAGGAATGTGCCTTGAGGAATGACGATTACTCCACCTCCATCTGATGATGCACGGTCTATGACTGCTTGTATTCTTTCTGTTTGTACGATGGTACTGTCATTTATTACATCGTAATCAGTAATTACGTATTTTTTTCCTAGTTTGGATATTTCTGGACTGCTGGCATCGTAGAACCATGTTGGAATAGGGGTCCCATCTGGAAATTTTTCTTTCGGATGCTCGTGACAGAATGAAAGTGTCGGAAGTAGCATTAATGCTGATGCCAGAATCATTTTTTTTATCATAGTAATAGTGTTTATTTGTTCAATTATTGAAATTTTATGTATGTGTTTTTGTTGGTTGTTGATTTATAGGGATTTGTGTTCAAAGATACTTATAATATTTTACATTGGGGTGTTAGGGGAATAGATAAATGTTTGACATCTGTATATATTTAATGTATGGCTGATATGGTATTGGCATTTTATGTTGCCGGTAATGTTTTAGAATAAAATACCCTAATATAGGTATTGCAGGTACGAAGCCACGTTGTTATTTTTGCATTGCTGATGGCGGTTTTACACAATCGCTTGAGGGTATTGCGATGATACAGAAAAGATAATATATGAAGCAATCAGTTTTGGTGATTTGCTATAATGTCGTTTTTTTTGTGTATTTTTGCAACCTGATTAAATTATTTTTAATTAAAATCTCGTAAAGAAATGAAATTATCAAATTGCATTGAGAGTTTTGACGGTTTCATCTGGAAACGTGAAATCAACGTTCGTGACTTCATTCAGCACAATTACACTCCTTATGACGGCGATGAGTCGTTCCTTGCCGGTCCTACAGAAAGAACTAAGAAAATCTGGGATAAGCTCAGCGAGATGTTCAAGGTTGAACGTGAGAAGGGTGTGTATGATGCAGAAACAAAACTCCCGCAGTCAATAGACACTTACGGAGCTGGATACATCGATAAGGAGAACGAAGTAATCGTAGGTCTCCAGACTGATGCTCCTCTGAAACGAGGCATTTTCCCGCGTGGCGGTATAAGAATGGTCGAAAGTGCTCTTGAAGCGTATGGCTATAAGCTCGATCCTGCAACTAAAGAAATATACACACGTTATCGCAAAACTCATAATGAGGGTGTATTCTCTGCTTATACAAAGGATATACGCGATGCACGTCATGCACATATTATTACAGGTCTGCCTGATGCATACGGACGTGGAAGAATCATCGGCGACTACAGACGTATTGCTCTTTACGGTGTCGACAACCTTATAGAGGAAAAGAAGAGATTCCTTGACAGACTCGACATACAGGAAATGACAGAGGAATGCATACAGCAGCGCGAAGAGGTAAGCGAGCAGATTAAGGCGCTCAAGGACTTCGTGAAAATGTGTGCAAACTACGGATTTGATGTTACTCGTCCTGCACAGAATGCTCGTGAAGCTGTACAGTTTGTTTACTTCGGCTATCTCGGAGCTGTGAAGGATCAGGATGGAGCCGCTATGTCTCTCGGACGTGTGTCTACATTCCTTGATATATTTATCGAACGTGACATTAAGGAAGGCAAGCTTACTGAGAAAGAAGCTCAGGAACTTATAGACCAGCTCATAATAAAATTGCGTATTGTGAGATTCCTTCGTACACCTGAATACAATGACCTGTTCTCTGGTGATCCAGTATGGGTTACCGAGTCTCTTGGCGGTCAGGGTGTAGACGGACGTTCTATGGTTACAAAAACCAGCTACCGTTTCTTGCATACTCTTTATAACCTCGGACCGGCTCCTGAACCAAATCTTACAGTTCTTTGGTTCAACAATGCTCCTGAAAACTGGAAGCGCTACTGCGCTAAGGTTTCTATTGAAACATCTGCTATTCAGTATGAAAACGATGACCTCATGCGTCCTGACTATGGTGATGATTACGGAATCGCATGCTGTGTATCTCCAATGAAGATTGGTAAGCAGATGCAGTTCTTCGGTGCACGTGCAAACTTGGCAAAGTGTCTTCTCTATGCTATCAATGGAGGTAGAGACGAAATAACAGGTCAGCAGGTTTCTCCTGAATATTCTCCAGTGTCTGGTGAATATCTGGAATACGATGAAGTTATGCGCAAGTTTGAGCAGATGATGAGATGGTTGGCAAAGGTTTATGTAAATGCCTTGAAAATCATTCATTATATGCATGACAAGTACGATTACGAAGCATTTGAAATGGCTCTTCATGATGGTGATGTTGAACGTACTCGTGCTACAGGTATTGCAGGTTTGTCAATTGTGGCAGATTCACTCGCTGCTATAAAATATGGTAAAGTAAAGGTTATCCGTGACGAGCGTGGCATTGCTGTTGACTTCAAGCAGGAAGGTTCTTATGTTCCTTACGGTAACAACGACGAGAATACAGATAAACTTGCACTCATGGTTACTGAGAAGTTTATGGAGTATATGCGTCAGCACGAGACATACCGTCACGCTGTTCCTACACAGTCAATCCTTACGATTACATCAAATGTCGTTTACGGTAAGAAGACTGGTGCAACTCCTGACGGACGTCCTGCTGGAGTACCATTTGCTCCTGGTGCCAACCCGATGAATGGTCGTGACACTAAGGGTGCTGTTGCAGCTCTTTCATCTGTTGCAAAATTGCCGTTCCATCATGCACACGATGGTATTTCGTATACATTTGCAATTTCTCCAGGTACACTTGGCAAGACTCGCGATGTGCAGATTTCAAACCTCGTAGGTCTTCTTTCTGGATATTTCACTCCTGATGGAGGTCACCACCTCAATGTTAACGTGTTTGACCGCGAACTTCTGGTTGATGCAATGGAGCACCCAGAGAAGTATCCTCAGTTGACAATCCGTGTTTCGGGATATGCTGTCAATTTTGTGAAGCTTACACGCGAGCAGCAGCTTGATGTTCTTTCAAGAACAATCAATCATTCTATGTAATTTGAAGTTATGTACTTATAAATACAAATACGAAAGGGCGAGTAGAAATCGCCCTTTTGTTTTTTAATATCTCAATGATGGTAATGCTATATTGTCGTTGGGAGCAGTCAATCTAAAGGTTTTAACAAATATACATTGAAGGATTTCTTGTTATGATAGGTAAAATACATTCTTTGGAAAGTTTTGGAACAGTTGACGGTCCTGGCATACGTTTTGTGGTTTTTATGCAAGGATGTCCTATGAGATGTCTTTTTTGTCATAATCCGGATACATGGGACATGTCAGGCAAGGCCAATTATGAATATACTCCAGAGGAATTGTTGAAGGAGGTTCTGAAATACAAGAGTTTCATATCTAAAGGAGGTGTTACAGTGACAGGCGGAGAGCCTCTTGTGCAAGCCGACTTTGTTTGTGAATTTCTCAAGTTGTGTAAAAATGCAGGCATACACACGGCATTGGATACTTCGGGAGTGATTTTCAGCGACAAGGTACGTTCTCTTCTTGAAAATGTCGATCTTGTATTGCTTGACATAAAGACTGTTGACGATACGTTGCATCCTGTCTTGACAGGCCATGAACGTAAAAACAACAAGGCTTTTATGGAGTATCTGCAGGAAATAGGCAAACCAGTATGGGCTAGACATGTTGTGGTTCCCGGCTATACAGATGATGAATCGCGTCTTGAAGCTGTTGCCAAGTACTTATCTGAATTTACAGTTGTTGAGCGTGTAGAATTATTGCCTTACCATACCATGGGCGAGTACAAATATGGCGAACTTGGTATTGATTATCCATTGAAAGGCGTTGAGCCTCTCTCTGCTGAAAGATTGAAGATTGCAAAGGATATATTCGGACGTTATTTGAAGTGTCCTATTGTGTGAAGTGTTTTTTTTGTTTGACCAAAGCTGAGTTGTTTGTTAACAAAAACTTTGTTGAGGCAACTTTTTTTGATAAAAATGGCCTGAGCTTTAACGGCTCAGGCTTTTTTATGTATAGTCCAATTGCTATATTTGTATTTATTATTTTTAGGAATTTGCTATCTGTGAGATAACTTTTAACAACTTTGAATTTAAATTGGTAATACATGAAAATACATTTGAACGTAGAATATCAGACAACGTGGGGAGAGGAACTCCGTGTAATGCTTGAATTGATAGATAAGGATGGACATAGAGATAACCGCATACTTAATCTTACGACAGAAGATGGAAGCAGGTGGAAATGTGATGTTGATGTCGATTCGTCTTACGAGCGCGTAGAATATATATATGCCATGTACCGCAACGGTTCTCTGATATGGACTGAGTGGGAAGTGGCTCCGCATGTTGTTGTGCTGGATAATTCTGTTGATCAATATGAGATTGAAGATTTGTGGAGGGCAATTCCTGATGATTTGCCGTTGTACAGTTCTGCTTATGCTGATTGTGCTGAACGTCATGAGGTAGAAGATTATCTTCCTCATACTTCAGATGTTTTGCAGTTGAGAACCGTCGAACCACGGCTTTTGAAGGGAGAAAGACTTGCTATTATCGGTAATGTATCTCAGCTTGGTAATTGGGTTCAGCCACAAACAATGAAACTGGTCGCACTTCAGGAGTGGGCAATCAATATTGATCTTTCTCAGATTTCAGGAGATATAGAGTATAAGTATGTAATAGTCGATAAAGACGGTAATATCGTTCAGTGGGAAAAATGTGATAATCGTAGGCTTCAACTTCCTGAAATGCATGCAGAAGATATTGTTTGCATAAAAAGCGATACAAGGCCTAAATTTGATATTCGTCCATGGAAATGTGCAGGCGTTGTAATACCTGTTTTCTCAATCCGTTCTGAAAAAAGTGCAGGAATAGGCGATTTCGGCGACCTTGAAAGAATGATAGAATGGGCTTCTGGTGTAGGAATGCGTGCTGTGCAGATTTTGCCGATCAATGATACGACAAAATGTGGCGAGTGGACTGATTCGTATCCTTATAATGCCATAAGCATATACGCATTTCATCCAATATACTGCGATTTGCATCAGCTGGGAGAACTTGATGACAAGGAGTTGATGGAAGACTTCAAGAAGCAGTGGCAAGAATTGAACTCTTTAAAATACGTGGATTATGTCGCAGTAAATAAGTGCAAGCGCAGATATATAAGAATGATGTATGAACAGAATGGAGAAGAGGTTCTTGCCAGTGATGGATTTAAAGAATTCTTTGAAAAGCACCGTGATTGGCTCGTTCCTTATTCTGCATACAGCTGCATGAGAGATATGTATGGTTTGCCGGACTTTACCAGATGGGAAGAGCATTCTAAATATGATAAGAATGATGTTGAAATGTTCTGCAGTAAAGACAGCATCTATTATCATGACGTTGCACATTACTATTACATACAGTATCAACTTCATCTGCAGTTGAAGAGGGTTCACGAGTGCGCAAGAGAGAAAGGCGTTATTCTGAAAGGTGATATACCTATTGGTATAAGCCGTGACAGTGTTGAGGCATGGATGGAACCGTTCTATTTCAATCTTAACGGGCAGGCCGGAGCACCACCTGATGATTTCTCCGTAAACGGTCAGAACTGGGGGTTCCCTACATACAATTGGGACGTTATGTCAAAGGATAACTATCAATGGTGGTCGCATCGTTTCAAGAGCATGTCAGAATATTTTGATGCTTACAGAATAGATCATGTTTTGGGATTTTTCAGAATATGGGAAATTCCGTCTCATTCAGTACATGGCCTTCTCGGGCAATTTTCACCTGCTCTTCCTATGAGTGAAGATGAAATGTCACTGTATGGTTTCAGATTTGACAAAGATCGTATGACGGAGCCTTACATCTCAGATGAAATGCTGGAGCATTATTTTGATGAAATGGCAGACGAAGTCAGAGAAAAATATCTTGTTAAACGCTTTGACGGTTTGTACTGCATGAAACCTGAATATGATACCCAGCGTAAGGTTGAAGCTGTATTCTATGGAAGAAACGACGATGTAAGTATTAAGGTACGCGATGGCTTGTATGCATTGATAAGCAATGTGCTTTTTGTAGCAGATCGCAATAATCCAAAAGTCTATCATCCTCGTATTTCTGCTCAGCTTGATTTTGCATATAAGGCCATGAATACTGCGCAGAGACGAGCTTTCAATAGTCTTTATGACGATTACTACTACAAGAGACATAATCAGTTCTGGTATGATGAAGCTATGAAGAAACTTCCTCATCTGACACAGGCTACACGCATGCTTGTATGTGCCGAGGATTTGGGTATGGTTCCAGACTGCGTTCCTTGGGTTATGAAACAACTCAGGATGCTCAGTCTTGAAATTCAGACCATGCCTAAGAAAGCTTTTTGTGAATTTGGAGATTTGACCGAAAATCCATATCTGTCGGTAAGTACCATTTCCACACATGATATGCCTACGTTGCGTGGTTGTTGGGAGGAAGACAGGCGCAGAGCTCAATTGTATTACAATAATGTGCTTCATGAAAGCGGCAATGCGCCGGAGAAGATATCCGGAGCTCTTTGTGAAGAGGTTATACGTATGCATCTTGAGTGTCCTTCAATGATTTGTCTGCTTTCTTTGCAAGATTGGACGTCAATGGATGAAAATCTGCGTTATCCTGTAGCTGGCGATGAGAGAATAAATGTTCCTGCTGATCCGAAAAACCAATGGAAGTACAGAATGCATTTTTCTATTGAAGATTTGATGAAAAATGAATCTTTCAATAGTAAAGTTGCATCGCTTATACGTGAAAATGGCAGATAGATTCTGATAATCCTCAAATCCGCAACTAAGCTCTTCAGCGTCCTTCTTGCGTCTAAACGTCCTCT
>OGHV01000333.1_pt1 | contig 34560 bp, 27 predicted proteins | sample 1571551 | NCBI WGS metagenome assembly OGHV01 (sample SAMEA2581960, study PRJEB24529) | metagenome | biome: Human gut stool | place: China | collected 2011 | reverse complement strand
GGCGACCTCCGTCGCCGGCCGCCCGGGCGGCGTCCCCCTCCACGGAGGTTCGTTGCCGCTTCAGCGGTTCAAGCTATTTGATCGTGTACTTGAACTCGTGGCAGTCGTTGCAGAGCACCACGGACTTTTCGTGCTCCTTGTGGCAGGCCGTGCAGGAGACGCCCGCGCCGTAGTGATGCGACGCGTGCGGGTTGGGTTCGTCCAACCCTTCGGTCTTCTTCGCCAACGCCTTGTAGTCGCCGTGGCAGGCGATGCAGGTTTCGTCCTTCGGCACCACGAAGGCGTTGCCGCCGATCGCGTTTTCCTTCGTGTGGCAGGTGCCGCAGTCGGTGAGCACCTTTTCGTGATGGGGCTTCACTTTGGGCATGGCGTCCGCGGCGGAAACGGCCGGGGCGGCCATGAGGAGGCCCGAGATCGCGCCCGCGAGCGCGAGGATGGTAGTCTTCGTCATTTGGGAAATCCTTTGGTTCGTTTCTGGGTCTGGGAAAAGCTCGATCCAACGCTCGATCCAACGCTCGATCAGAGCTTCACGGCCTCGGCCTTGAGGGCGGAATCCGCCGCGACGCGGCCCATGACGAGGCCGTCCGCGATCGCGCACCCACCAAGACGACTCGCGCCGTGGGTCCCGCCGGTGACTTCGCCGCAGGCGTAGAGCCCGGGCATGACCTTACCCATGACGTCGACCACTTCGGCCTTCGCCGTGATCCCGACGCCGCCCATGCAGTAGTGCACCTTGGGCCAGACGCGGCAGGCGTAGAACGGGGGCTTGTCCAACTTGATCGCGAGGTCGAGCGCGCGGTGGAAGGCCGTGTCGTCCTTCTTCTCGACCATCTCGTTCCATTCCGCGACCTGCTTCACGAGGGCGTCCGCCGGGATGCCGTAGGCCTTCGCGAGGTCTTCGACCTTGTCGAACTGCTTGATGACGCCGTACTTGAGGCCGTTCTTCAGGGTCTGGGCCTTTTCGACGCCCTTCGAATCGGTGAAGCACACCGGATAAACGGGCTTGCCGTTTTCCATGAGGCCCAAAATGGCGTCGGTGCGCTCCTTGCGGTCGGCGAGTTCATTGCAGAAGCGGCGGCCGTTGCGGACGTCAACCATGATCCCCATCGGGAACCCGGCGATCGTGTTGAACTGCGAGACGAGACCGAAGCCGCGTTCGTCGGGCGAGCACCAGGGGCCCAACTGGATCTGGTCGATCTGCACCGGGGCGCCGCCGATCGCGAGCATCGAGAGGAGGCCCTCGCCCGTCGCGCCCAGATGGTTCGTGGAGTCGAGACGTTCGTCGAGGCTCGGATCCTGCTGCATGCGGAACCAGAGGTTGCGCGAGAACCCGCCCGTCGCCATGATGACGCCCTTGCGCGCGCCGTAGGTCTGCATGACGCCGGACGTTTCCTTCGGGAAGAGGTAGCCTTCGCGGACTTCGAGCCCGATCACGCGGCCGGATTCATCCCGCACGAACTTTTCCATCTTCGCGCGCAGGTGCATTTCGACCCCGTGCTGCTTGCAGGATTCGGTGAGCGGACGCGTGATGCCGCCGCCGGTCGACTCCACCGTCTGGAGCGTGCGCGGCACGCTGTGGCCGCCGAAGTGCTGCACGAAGTCCTTGTACTTGACGCCGTGGCGCAGCGTGAATTCGTAGGCGGGGAGGCTCCCGTCGACGACCATCTTCAAAAGCGGCACGTGGGAGAGCCCGCGGCCCGACTTGATCATGTCGGCCAACATCTGCTCGGGCGAATCCTTGATCCCGGCCTTCTTCTGCAGGGGGCTCCCCGCCACCGAGAAGGCGCCGCCGTTGATGGCGGAGTTGCCGCCGAAGGCGGGCATCTTTTCGATGAGGAGCACTTCGGCGCCGCCCAAGCGTGCTTCAAGCGCCGCGGCGAGACCCGCAAAGCCGGAACCCACGACGATGATGTCGTAGACCTTGTCGAATTTCGGCGCGTCGGCCGCGGGCTTCGCCGCGACGGCTTCGCCCGCCATGACCGCGGCGCCCGCGGCGGCGCCGATCAGAAAGCGGCGGCGGGAGGTTTCGATGTTGGACATGTCTCTCTCCTTTCAGAAGACATTGGGGAAATGGGTGTCTGCCTTCCTGAGAAGCAACCCCCGTGCCAAACGTCAAAACCGCGGCGGAGAAGTTCTCCCTCCTCCCTTCTCCTCCCTTTGAACTAAGCCTTTTTCAGATTGGCTTAAGGAAAAACCCGAAGACAGTTTTGGACGGTCGATGGAGGTGGAAGGGAAGGTGTTTTCACGACATGTCGTGAATCCACTCACGAGATTTCGTAAAATGACGGCAATTCGTGCCGGTAAGATTCAAGTGCTTGGGGTGTTCGACGTTCCTTTGACGGTCACCACAACGTCCTCTTGATGCTCTCTTGACGCCCTCTTGACGATCTCTTGACGTCCGGCCCGAATCCGCCTTCCCCGACCTCCGTCCCTCCCGACCCCTCCGCCATGACCGACCGCCTTCCGTCCGCTCCCGCCTCGCCCGTCGACCCCGTCACGCTGATGACGGCGCTCTCCTCCTCGCTCACGCTCTCGACCGTGTTCGAGCATGCCCTCGAAGCCCTCGGGGACGCCTACCCCGCGGACGGGATCTTCTCCAACATCTTCCTCTCCGACCCGGCCCGCATCGTCTTTCTCGCCTGCGCCACCAAGGTGCGCGGCGGGAGCGGCGCATCCCATATCGAGGGCCGCATGATGTCGGAGACGGTGCCGGTTCCGGCGGCGGTGGAGCCGTTGCGGCAAACGAGCTCGTCCGAGATCGTCATTGCGGACACCTTGGCCGACGACCCCTTCACCGCGGCGATCGCGCCGAAGCTCTTCCCCGAGATGCGGAGCTTCATCATGCTCAAACTCCGCCTTGAAGACCACCCGATGGGGATCGTCTGCTTCTGGAGCCGCAAGCCCCGCGCGTTCCGCGCGGAACACGCCGCGGCGCCCGCGCACTTCAAAACGCTCTTCGCGCTGAACGTCGCCTTCGCGTTCTCGCGCCGTCTGGCGGAGCGGTTCGAAGCGCTCAGGAACGAGAACCTCGCGCTTCAGAAGACGCTGGCGTCCGAAAAGGAGCTGCCGCTCCGGCGGCTCCTTGCCGCCACGCCCTCCATGGCGAAGTTGGAGGACCGCATCCGTCAGGCCGCCCGCTTCAAGGTAACCGTGCTGATCACGGGCGAGTCCGGGACGGGCAAAGAGGTCCTCGCCAACGTCATACACGAGATGTCGGAGCGGAGCGCGAAGCCCTTCGTGCGCGTCAACTGCGCCGCGATCCCGGAAGCCCTCATGGAGAGCGAATTCTTCGGGCACGAGGAAGGCGCCTTCACGTCGGCCACGCGCCGGCACGTGGGGTTCTTCGAAGAAGCGGACGGCGGGACGCTTTTCTTGGACGAAATCGGCGAACTTCCGCTTCTCATGCAGGGGAAGCTCCTCCATGCGCTCCAAAACGACGCCATCCGCCGCGTGGGCGGCACGGTCGACGTCCCCGTCGACGTGCGCGTCATCGCCGCCACCAACCGGGACCTCGAGCATCAGGTGGAGGAGAAAGGCTTCCGCCTTGACCTCTTCTATCGCCTGAACCTCCTCCCCATCGCGATTCCGCCTCTGCGCGAGCGCCCCGAGGACGTGCTGCCGCTCGTGAGGCGTTTCCTGGCCGAGCTCTGCGCCTCCTACGGCATCACGCAGGAGCCCCAGATCACGGCCCGCGCGGTCGAGATCGCGAAGACCCACCCGTGGCCCGGGAACGTCCGGCAGCTGAAGAACGCCGTCGCGAGGACGCTTCTGAAGGGCGAGCGCCTCATCGAGGCTTTGGAAGTGGACGGCCGCACGGCGGTCCTGCCGGCGGGGGATGCGGCCGCCGGCACGGTGAAGGCCGAGGGGGCCGTGAGCACGCCCGTCTCCTCCGTCTCCTCCGTCTCCTGCGACTTCGAGACCATGCAGCGGCGCTACTTCGAGGCGCTCCTCAAGGAGACCCGCGGACGGATCTCGGGGCCCGACGGCGCGGCCGCGCGTGCGGGGATGCACCCCAACACGCTCCGCAGCCGCCTGGAGCGGCTGGGGCTGAAGGTGGGGAGGACGGTGACGGCGGGGAAGGCCTGAGCGGACATTTGACGGGGACCGCGTTCGGGGCTTCTCATGCCCACCAGCTTGGCTGTACCATCCTCAATGCCCGACCGCCCTTGGTTTCGCACCGGTCCGATGCCGCATCCGCGAGGGGCATGACCGGCCGCGCCTCCGACACGAGCCGCGCAGGACGCTCGGGGAAACTCGCGTCCACCAACCACCCAAACAAAACCATGTCCCCGGAAGATCTCAAAGACACCATCACGCTGATCGGCGGCTTCGCCGTCGCGGCGACCTCTCTGCCGAAAGTCATCGAAGTTCTGCACGCCCACCTGCTCTACAACCAAGCGGAGGAAAACCGCGCGACCAAAGAGTGGACCCACAAGCTTCTGGAGCAGACGCTGCTCGCTCAGAAGCATACCTTCGAGGCTTTGCATTCTTCTAACGAGACGTTCATCAAGCAGAGCCAAACACTGGTCGAGACCAGCCGGCAGATCCGGTCGCTGCGCAACGTCGTCATCGAGCTTCTCGCTCCGCTTCAGGACCCGGCACCCGCCGACGATCCGGCAACCTCCAACGACCCGGCAACCTCCAAGTAAGCGCGCCACTCAGGGATTTCGAGCTTTCGAGCCAGGCGGTCGATTCCTATCATGGATGGGGACCAATACCTCCAGGGAGTCCCATCATGAAGAATCCGACCGCCCTTCCCTTCTTCGGCCTCGTGCTTTCCGCCGCGCTCGCCACCGCCGGCGCGGCGCCCTCCAACACCACGGACGTTCTCGTCGTGGGGAGCGGCGGCGCCGGGATGGGCGCCGCCATCGCCGCACGTGAGGCGGGCGCCGACGTCATCATGATCGAGAAGCTCGCGATGGTGGGCGGCACCACGCTGCTCTCCTCCACCGCGTTCAACGCCGGGGGCTCCCAGGTTCAAATGGCGATGGAGAAGCCCTACACCGCCGACGACTACTTCAAGAAGTTGGAGGCCGGCGCGAACGGGAAGGAGCTTGAAAACCTCCGCCAGCTCGCCGACGCTTCCGGCCCGACCTCCGATTGGTTGATCGACATGGGTGCTGACCTCGGGCGCGTCATCAACGGCTCGCAGCACACGCCCAAGGACGGCAGCGCCCTGGGCGTGAACCTCGTCCCCGCGATGAAGGCCCGCGTCGACGCTCTGAAGGTCGACACGCGTCTATGCACCAAGGCGGAGTCCCTCATCACGGATGAAAAGGGCCGCGTCACCGGCGTCAGGGTTTCGTCCCCTCAGGGCGACTACGCGATCACGGCGAAGACCGTGATCCTCGCGACGGGCGGCTTCGCGTCGAGCCCCGAGATGGTGGCGAAGTACACGCCGGTTTGGGCGGGCTATCCCTCGACCGCGAGCGTCGGCGCCACGGGGGACGGCATCGTGATGGCCGAAAAGGTCGGGGCCGCGCTCTCCCAGATGGATCTCACGGGGCCGCAGAGCGTCGCCTACGACACCGGGCACGGCGCGGTGTCGCTCACGAACGTCCGCTACAACGGCGCGATCCTCGTCAACAAGGAAGGAAAGCGCTTCTTCAATGAGCTCGGCAACACCGCGAAGTTGGGCGAAGCGATCACGAAGCAGACGGGCGGAACGGCCTGGCTCGTCTTCGACCAGGCTTCGGTCGAGCACGCCGCGTTGATGTCGGAGTACAAGGAGAAGGGCTACTTCACCGAGGCCCCGACGGTCGCGGAACTCGCGAAGAAGCTGGGGGTCGACGGCAAGGCTCTGGAGGCCACGGTCGCGGATTGGCACGGCGTCTATGACACCAAGACCGACAAGGCCTTCGGCCGCAAGGATTCGATCTTCTCGCGGCTCGACAAGGCGCCCTTCTACGGCGCGAAGATCTCTCCCGCGAGCCAGACCACCTACGGCGGCGTGATGCGCGACCTGAAGTGCCGTGCGGTGCGCGCCGACGGCACGGCGATCCCCGGCCTCTACGTCGCCGGTGAAGTCGCAAGTCAGTACGGCCAGGGCGTCTCGATCGGCGTCGTGCTCGGACGCATCGCCGGGACGCAAGCCGCGAAGGAAGCGTTGGGGAAGTAACGACCGACCCCAACAAGAGCGGCCCGCAGGGATCCCTTCCCCACGGGCCGCACATCAACAAAGAGGGCCCGCCTTCCGGCGGGCCCTCCCGTATTGAGCCTAGTTGATCAGCCGATCAGCGGATCAATAGTTCTCGGCGCGGACTTCGAAGTAGGCCTTGGAGTAGCCGCAGACCGGGCAGACTTCCGGAGCTTTCGTGCCGACGACGAGGTGACCGCAGACGCGGCATTCCCACATGCACTGGCCGGCCTTTTCGAAGACCTGGTTCATTTCGACGTTCTTGAGGAGCTTCAGGTAGCGTTCTTCGTGCGCGCGTTCGATGTCGCCCACGAGACGGAAGCGCGCGGCGAGTTCCGTGAAGCCTTCGGCTTCGGCTTCTTCCGCGAACGTCTTGTACATGTCGGTCCATTCGTAGTTTTCACCTTCGGCGGCGGCCTTCAGGTTTTCAGCCGTGCCGTTGATGCCGCCCAGCGCGTCGAACCAGAGGCGGGCGTGTTCCTGCTCGTTGCGGGCCGTCGTCTCGAAGATTTCGGCGAGCTGCTCGTACCCTTCACGGCGGGCCACTTCGGCGAAGTACGTGTACTTGTTGCGGGCCTGGCTTTCGCCGGCGAACGCAGCCTTGAGGTTGGCTTCGGTCTTCGTGCCGGCGAGGGACTTCTTCCCGGCCGTGCAGGCGGCTTCAGCCTTCGGCGCGACGGGTTCGAAGTATTCCGGACCCTTGTGGCAGAGCGGGCAGACGTAGTCGGCGGGGAGTTCGTCCCCTTCGTAGATGTAACCGCAAACCTTGCAGCGATAGCTCATCGTCTTTTCTCCAAATTCCCGACGGCGGTCGGTGTACGTAGTGTGAAGCATGCGGTGCGCGAGCTCGGAGAGCGGGCGCCCGTAGAATTCCTTGTAGAGGGCCTCGATTTCGGGGTTCTCGTCGCTTCGGCGCAGCGTCATCGACGCGTCGCGCTCGTAGAGGCTCTCGATGCGCGCTTCGCGCGCGGCCTTCGCGGCGTCGTCGCCCAAGTTCTTCGGCTGGCCGCCCCCGCTGATGCACCCGCCCGGGCAGGTCATCACTTCGACGAAGTGGTAGTCGGCTTCGCCCTTCTTGATGCGTTCGATCAGCTTCCCGGCCGTGGCGGTGCCGTAGCAGACCGCCACCTTGACTTCGGTCCCCTTGATGTTGAGCGCGGCCTCCTTCACGTCGCCGATCTCTTCGGTCAGCCCGCGCACGGGCTGGAGGTCGTAGAGCGCGGCGGGAGGCTCTTCGCCGGTGACGTAGAAGTACGCGGTGCGAAGCGCCGCTTCCATCACGCCCCCGGTGTTCCCGAAGATCACACCCGCGCCGGAAGCCTCACCCATGAGGGGGTCGTACTTCCCGTCGGGGAGCGCCCCGAAGTCGATCCCTTCGGCCTTCGCCCATTCGGCGAGTTCGGTCGTCGTGATCACGTAGTCCGTGTCGCGCATGCCGGGTTCGTTCAGGTACTTGCCGGCCGCGCACATTTCTTCGCGGCGGATCTCGGCCTTCTTCGCCGTGCAGGGCGTCACCGCCACGTGCACGATGGACTTCGGGTCCAATCCCATCTTCTTCGCGAAATAGGTCTTCACCGTCGGGCCCTGCATGCCGATCGGGCTCTTCGCGGACGAGATGTTGGGGAGCATCTCCGGATGGTAGAGCTCGCACCAGCGCACCCAGGAGGGGCAGCAGCTCGTGAACTGCGGGAGCGGCCCCGTGCCCTTCGTCAGGCGTTCGATGAATTCCGACGCTTCCTCGATGATCGTGAGGTCGGCGGCGAAGTTCGTGTCGAGCACGTAGTCGGCGCCGAGCTTCCTCAGGAGCGAAATCATCCGCCCCTCGACGAACGCACCCTTCGGCTCGCCCATCGCTTCGCCGATCCCGACGCGGACGGACGGCGACGTCGAAAAGACGACGACCTTCCCTTCCGCCGCGACTTCACGAGCGACGGCCTTCCATTCGTTCTTGGGGACGAGGCTGCCGACGGGGCAGACCTGGATGCACTGCCCGCAGTGCGTGCAGATGCCGCGCCCGCCCGTCTTTTCGAGGTCGTACGTGCCGAGCACGCCCACGTACTTCTCGCAGGTCTGCGAGCAGAGCGTGCACTTGACGCAGAGATCCTCGATGCGCTCGATGGCGGGGTTGTCCGCGTCGATCGGGACACGGATCGACGGGTTGAGGTGTTGGGTCATGGGGTCTCTCAGTATGGGGAAAGTGAGCCCGGAGGTCTTGGGGAAAGCCTTTCCGGACAGTTGTTCCATTATGGCAGGACAAAGCCGCAAAGGCCAATACTATTTTCCCGAGATCGCCCATTTATGTAGGTTATTAAATGATGAATAAGAATCGTTCTCAACGGGTGGATTGACCCGGGATTCGGGGCTTGGGAACTAAAAACCCCCGCAGGCTGGAGGGCTTGCGGGGGTCAAAGTCACGTCTGAGTCAGGACTCAGGTGAGTCGCTCACGATTAGAACTTGTGAACGAGACCAGCGTTGACTTCGTAGACGTTTTCGACAGCCGTCTTATTGGCATCTTCGTAGGCCTTCGCATAGTCAGCCTTGATGTAGTCGGCAGCCGTGTAGAAGAAGGTACGCTTGCTCAGGTTGTAGGTGTAGCCGAGAGTGACCTGATAGGTCTTCATGTCCATGGCGGAGTTGTGCGTCTGTTCGAAGTCGCCGTAGGCAACAGCAGCCTTAGCCGTGCCGCCGAAAGCGGGAACGTCAACGCCGAGGTTGATGCCGTAGCCGTCAACACCACCTTTGTTCTCAAACTTGATGACCTTGCCGGCCGACTTGTAATCCTGGAAGTACTGGCCGTAGGCATAGACCTTGGCGACGCCGAAGTCGTACGTCCCGGCGAGGTTCACGGAGAGCGAATCGTCAAGGTTGTTCTCGCCGGCTTCAGGCTGGGCCCAGTTCATGCTGTCGACCGCGCCGACGATCATGAGGTTGCCGGCCTTGTACTGCGCGGCGATGCCGTAGTAGCGGTCAACCGAGGTCTTGCCTTCGGAGCCACCGTGCTGGATGCCTGCCGTCGTGGGTTCTTTGTCGTAAAGGCTGTTGTTGTCGAAGGAGTACTGGGCGTACACCGTGAAGCCGCCGAAGTCGGGCGTCTTGTAGGTGATCATGTTGTCGAAGCGCTCAAAGCTCGACCCCATGACCTGCGAGTGACCACCGACGTCGCCCCAGCCCGTCGAGAACGGGCTGACGGCGGAGCCGAAGAGGCCGTACGTGCCGTTGCCGGACACGAGCTGGCCCATGCGGCCGAACGAAACCGTACCGAAGTCGCCCTTGATGTAGGCCTGCGATTCACGACCGAAGAGACGGCCACCGTTGCCGAGAGCACCGGTGTCGGCATCAAAACCGTTTTCGAGCACGAAACCGACGGCGAGACCGTTGCCGAGGTCTTCCTCACCCTTGAGGCCGAAGCGGGAACCGGAGTTCTGGCCGGACTTCATCTGGAAGGAGTCGGTGTCCTTGCCAGCGACGGGGCTCTTGTTCTGATAGGAGAAGCCGTAGTCAACGAGACCGTAGAGGGTCACGTCGGCGGCAAAAGCGGAGCCGACAAACGCGCCGAGGATGGCGGCAGCGGCCAGAGACTTCTTGAACATTTTTTGCTTCCTTCTCTAAGAAGGTCTCCCCCTCGAAAACCGAACGTTTCCGCGGGTGAGGCACATTTGAAAAATAGTGGCGGAGCGGAGCACTCCATATGTATTTATGTTCGGTGAAGCCCAAAGGCCTCCCGTCGACGTTCTCCGAGAGCCGAATTTGCCGACCCGCGCCGAATTGCCTCCGATTATTGGGTAATCCCCAAGCGGAGTGCTCTAGGGGATTTACTAGGAAATATTGCTGAACTGTAATATTTCAAGGTTTTCAACGGCTTGGCTGACGGTACTACCTCTTCGGAGCAGGAAGATTGTTGTGTTCGCACAACGTACATTTCTTGTTCATTTCCAAACCGGATTACCCATTGATCACTGCATATCTAGCTTCTACAGGGTATGCACCATGAATCGAACACTTTCTGAGACGTCGCGTTTTGGCCACAATCTTTCGCCAAGCCTCTGTTCTTGAAAGAAAAGCCCCCGAATCGCTAGGCCCGGGGGCGAAGTTCAGGTGAACGGGCGCAAGGCCCGGTCATCGGTTAGAAGTAGTGTGCAATGCCGGTCAGGACCTGATAGCCCGAGGGATCGTACTTGTGCGTGTAGTACTGGCCGTTGTCCGTCCCGGGAGGATTCCCGTCGGTGCTGCCGAAGAAGGTCGAGTCCATCTTGTCGCGGAAGTACCCGGCACCCGCGTAGATCTTCGTGCGGGAGCTCAGCGCGTAGTCGTAGCCCACGCCGACCATCCAACGCTTCACGTCGATGCTCGTGTCATAGCGGTCGAACGAGACGTTGTTGCCCGCACCGTTGACGAAGTACCCGCCGTTTTGGTACTCGGCGTCCATGTAGCCCACCATGCCGTAGAACGTCCCGTTGCCGATCGGCGCCGTCGCACCCAAAACCACGCCGTAGCCGTCGTAGTTCATGCCGAGGATGGTGTCCGAGATGTTCTGCTTGCCCATGCTGGTGCCAAAATTGATCGTATGGTCGTACGCGCCCATGACGTCGCTCAGGCTGCCGTCCTTGAAGTACGCCGCCGAGAGGAAGGGCTTCACCACGCCGAAGTCCCACGACCCGCCCATGACGACGCGGTACGTGTCTTCCTGATCGTGCTTGTCGCCGTAGGTGCCCACCCACCGCTCGTTCTTCTTGTTCACCGCATCGAAGACCGCGACGAAGTTCGCCGGGCCGTTCGCATAGGTGACGCCGAGGCCGTAGTAGCGGTCGGTGTCTTCGGTGCCTTCGATGTCGCCCGTTTCGGCATCGGTGTTCTTGCCGAAGGAGTACTGGGCGATGACGCTGAAGCCCGCGAACGTCGGCGACTGGTAGGAAACCATGTTGTCGTAGCGGGCAGAGATCCCGGCGCACCAAACGAGCGACTGGCTCCCGATGTCGGCCCAACCGGTGCCAAAGGGCGAGAGCGCGCCGCCCACGCCGAAGCTGCCCGCATCGCTCGCCATGATGGCGGTGCGCCCGAAGGCGAGCTTCCCGTAGGGGCCTTCGAAGTACGCGATCGCCTCACGGTCGAAGATCGTGCCGTCGGTGTGGAGTGCGCCCGTGTCGGCATCAAAGCCGTTTTCGAGGACGAACCCGACCTTCCAGCCGTTCCCGAGCTCTTCGTTGCCGCGAAGCCCGAAGCGCGTGCCGGTGTAGTCGCCGGAATTCATCGTAAAGGAGTGCGTCTTCGCGTCGCCGTCGGTGAGCGCCGCATCAGGCACGTCCATATCAGATTCCGTGAAGTTGAGGCCCAAATTGACGCGCCCGTAGAGCTGGACTTCCGCCGCAAGGGCGGAGCCCGCAAAAGCAGCCAGGATGGCCGCCGCAGCCAAAGTCTTCTTGAACATACGGGAACTCCTTCATCCCGCCGCGGCCGCCGCCTCCCCGTGAAGGGGCGCCCCCGCAGCGCATGGGTTTGAGAGAGGACATGGCACGAACGCGCGGCCCGTGCCCATCGTCACCGTCCATCCTCGCCGCCCCGCCCGCTCCGCGACGATCCAGGTTAGCACCCACTCCGTCAAGTCCCCAAGCACGGTCGCCCAGGATCCCTTTTCATACGGCAGATCACGGCAAACGGAATCCCGTCGACGCCTCAAGTCCCGCCGTCTGCCGAAAGGCACAGCATCCGAAGACCCGGCTTCTTCAACCCAGCCGATACCACTCCCGCTACAGAGAACCCCCTACGCCCAACCTCCCAACGGATCTGCGCGCACCGGGATCCATACCGCGGGCCCGCTATTTTTCGCGCCTCCCCCCAACAAAAAGCGGATTCGGCCCCATAATGGAAACAAACACGACCGGCACCAACCGTTCGGAATCAGGCAACCAAGAAGCCCCATCACAGCACTCGAGGAGGACCTTCCATGCGCATTCTCGTTCCCGTCGACGGCACCGAACAGAGCCGCCACATGCTCCGGTTTTTGGCCGGCCGCGAAACGATGCTCGGCTCGCACCCGGACATCACGCTCGCGAACGTCCAGTACTCGGTCCCCGAAGCGGTGATCCGCCTCCTCGACCTCCAGAGCGTCAAGGCCGCCTGCGAAGCCGAAGGCCGTCAGGTCTTCGACAAGCTCCGCGACGAAATCTCGCAGCTCAGGGCCGACGTGAAGGAAACCGTCCTCTACGGCGACGCGGGTGAGGCGATCGCGGCGGAAGCCGACCGCATCGACGCCGACCTCATCGTGATGGGGACGCGCGGCCTCAACGCCCCGATGGGCTACCTCCTGGGCTCCGTCTCGAACAGCGTCCTCTCGAAGACCCAGCGTCCGCTTCTGCTCGTCCGCCCCGAAACCCCGGTGACGGGCGGCGACGCGATGCGCGTGGGGGTCGCGGTCGACGGCTCCGAGCACGGTCTCGCCGCCGTGGCGGTGACGCTCTCCAACGCCGAACTCTTCGGCAAGAACGCGAGCTTCCGGATTCTGAACGCCCAGCCCGACTACCGCGACGTCATGTCGCAGTCGGCGTACATGCTCGACACGATCGGGCCTCTTCTCACCCAGGACGAATTCCGCGAAGAAGCCGAAAAGGCCTACAAGGACGCCGTGGACCCCGCGCTTGAACTCTTCAAGACGGCGCGCCTCCCGGCGACCGGGGTCGAACTCTTCGGCGACGCCGGCGAAGCGATTTCCGAATACGCCCGCGAAAACCTCGACATCCTCGTCATGGGTTCGCACGGCCGCGGCAACTTCACGGCCGCCGTCATGGGCTCGACCGCGATGAAGATCGCCGCCACCTCGACGGTGCCCATCCTCGTCGTCCGGAAGTAACCCGACGGTCCCGCGCCCCTCGTCCGAAAGAGAGGGACGCGGACCAAGACACCAAGAACCCCCGGAAGCCTCGGCCGCCGGGGGTTTCTTCTTGTTGGAACGGTGTCGGTCAGGCGCTCAGGTCCTCACACCGCCTCACACGGCCTTCAAGCGCTCAACCTGCTCGCCCGGGTCGACCGTGACGGCCTTCATCCCACGGGCTTCGATCGCGGCGCGGCCGCGTTCGGTGCAGATGACCGACGCGCTCTTCCCCACGACCTCACCCTTCCAGAGGACCCTGCGGCCCGCGACGAAGGACGCCACCGGCGTCTGCGTCGCGAAGTCGTAGACCGTGATGTCGGCGTCGGCACCCACGGAGAAGTGTCCCTTGGTCTTGAGCCGCAGCATCCGCGCGGGATTGAGCGACGTCTTCTGCACGAACTGCGGAAGCGTGAGCACGTCCAACTTCACGAGCGACAACCCTTGCGAGAGGATGACGTTTCTCGGAATGCAGCCGCCGTCCGTCGAGATCGCGTCCACCACGAACGCCCCGTCCGGGCGCACCGCGCGGGCGAGCTCGATGCGGGGGAGCGGCGGGTTCACGTTGAAGCTCCCGCCCACGTCGGTCCCCGCGGCCTCCCAGCGCGCGAGCGCTTCGGGACCGGTCATGAGGTCGGAATACCCGCCCGCGTCGTAGACGACGAAGGCCTTCTGCGCGAGGAGCGCCGCGCGCACGCCCTCACGGTCTTCCGAAAAGCCGAAGCGGCGCAGGCAGTTCCCCGTCACCTTGGAGAGGATCTTCCCGTCGGGCCCGCAGGTGAGGCGCGTGCCGTTCTTGGGGCTCACGTACGCCTCGCAGAGGATGTTGGGATTCGCAATCAGGAGGTCTTCCGCTTCCGCGCACTCCTCCATCTCGGGCTTCACCGCGCCGCGGCAGTAGGCGTTGATGTGGGCGAGGTGCAAGGGCCGACCCGCCGCCATCTCTACGGCTTCGCGCATGCCGTTGATGTTGGAGCCGTTTTCGGTCGTGCCCGCGTGCCACGCGACGTAGGCGCGGCGCTCCAACGCGGTCTTGACGAGAAGCGACGAGACCTTGGGCTCCAACGGGTAGTGGCCGCCCAGGAGCTTCACGCCCAAGGCGCCCTCGGCGAGCGACGTTTCAATCAACTCCACCATCTCGGCTTCCGAGGGCGAGCTCGTCTTGAACGTGAACGGAGGCGACGCGTACTGGAGGATCGCCATGTTGATGCCGGCGCCGTATTGGGGAACGTTGTCCAAAACGTCCGCCAAGGGCCCCGCCATGTCGAGGCAGGTCGTCACGCCCGCCATCGCAAGCATCTTGGGGCCGAAGGGCGAGCCCCAGATCGAGCCGAGATGGACGTGGCTATCGATGATGCCGGGCTGGACCACGAGCCCGGTGAAGTCGATCTCCTCGCGTCCGGAACCGGCGATCGTCGGGGCCACCTCGGCGATCTTCCCGTTTTCCACCGCCACGTCCGCGACGGCGTCGAGGCCGTTCAGCGGATCCACCACGCGCGCGCCGCGCAGGATCAGGTCGTACATGTCGTTTCTCCTTCTTGGGTCTGGTCGGGGCGCGCCGGGTTGGTCGGCCGACGCGCCTTCAAGCGATGCCAAGAAGGATAGACCTCTTCGGAGAAACCGGAGAAGCGCACGAACCCCAAGACCGGGCCACCGGACGGGCGATCGGGCGGTCGGGCAGTCCGTTGCCCTGCCCTTCTGCGTGCTCCGTCGGCTCAGCGCCCGGAGCCTTCGAAGAGCTTGTAGATGTTGTCGCGCTTGATCGTGAGCTGCGAGAGGATGAAGTGCTCGACGAAGTCGTTCGCCGGGGCGCTCACGATCTCCATCGGGGTCGCGTACTGGGCGATGCGGCCTTCGTTGATGATCAAGACCTTGTCGGAGAGCGTGAGCGCTTCCTCCGGGTCGTGCGTGACGATGAGGGTCGTCAATTGGAACTGCCGCGCGATCGTCTTGATGCGGGCCTTGATCGACTCCTTGATGAGGCCGTCCAGGGCCGACAAGGGTTCGTCAAGGAGCAGAAGACGGGGCTTCATCACGAGCGTGCGCGCCAAGGCGACGCGCTGCTTTTGCCCGCCCGAGAGTTCGTCGATCTTCTTCTGGAGGTGCTCTTCCAAGCCGAGGAGCTTCACGAGGTCCTTGACTTCCGCGTCGGTCGTGCGGTTTTTGACGTTCCGCAGCCCGTAGACGATGTTCTCGTAGGCGTTGAGGTTGGGAAAGAGTGCGTAGTCCTGAAAGACGATGTTGAAGCCGCGCTTTTCCATCGGGACGCGGGTGAGATCCTCGCCGTCATAGACGAGCCGCCCGCCCGTCGGGCGCACGAGCCCGAGGACGATGTTCAAGAGCGTCGTCTTCCCGCAGCCCGAGGGCCCCAGAATCGAGACGATCTCCCCCTTCTCGGCCGAAAAGGAGATGCCGCGAAGGACTTCGCGTCCTTCGAAGGATTGGGTGATGTTCTCGAGCTTGAGCATGGGGTCTTGGCGGTCCGGTGCGTGGGAGGCGCCCTCTTCGGAAGGCGCCTTCGTGAGTGTCTGCGGTTTCTCTTCGTTGCGCGGCATTCTACCGCGAGGGACCCCGACGGACCAAAACCGTCGGTCCGGGCGGCATCGTGAGACCCCGAGACAAGAACGGCCGCCGGAGGTTTACCTCCCGGGCGGCCGGTTGGTGCGGCATGACGATTGATGCGCTTCTTGGTTCTTCTTCGTACTGGTTGGTGCGTTGGGCGGTTTGGTCAGACTGAAGATCGGTCAGCCGACTCACAGCGGCTTCACCGAATTCGTGGAGAGCTTCGTCGAGAGCTTGATGTGCCCGCGGCGGTGTCCCCGGTGCGGCGGCTCTTCCGGGGCCGCTCCCTTCGGGGTCTTGGAGGGCATGAGTTCGGCTTCCCAGACATGGTGCTCGCGGCCTTTGATGACGGCGGTGCGCTCCAGCTCCTCCACGGTGAATTCGGCGCCGGGGCCGGAGATCGCGAGCGAGCAGTTGAAGCTCTCCAGCACCGCGAAGATCATCCCGACCCGGATCGTCTCCTTGCCGTTTTCAAGGTCGTTGTACCAGCGGCGGCCCACGCCGAGGAGCTCGGCGGCTTCGATCTGCGAAAAGCCCATGCGCAGACGGAGCACGCGGATGAGCGCGCCCAGGGCGGCGGGGTCGCTCACCTTGACGAACTTGGTGCGTTCGACGGCCGCACGCTTCTTGCGATCCTTTTTGGGCATCTGGTTGGGCATGTCCTTCTCCGCAGTAGCCGGACCCCTTTGGGGCCGGACGGCATGACGGGATCTTCGCTTGGATTATGGAGTGCTCCATTCTACACAAGCAAGGGGGAGCCTGAAGAAATATTTCCGTTGGCGTTTCTCCCCATAGTTCCCCATCAATCGGGAATAGCTGAATTTCCGTCTACGCAGATGTCAATGTTTCCGAAGGGGGAGGAAGGTTTGTCTAGACATCAGTTTTTGATCTCGCAAAAACAGCGGTTTTCCGCCGCACTTCACCGGCTTAAGCCCAAAGGCGTAAGGGTCTGCGTCAATACGTACCGAGAAAGCGCCCGAATCGGGGTTTGCCCGATAGGGATTTCCTTTACCGAACGGCGTACCCAAGCCCGCAGCCGCCTCCCGCACAAGGGGATTTGACCCGCGTCAAAGCCGCGGAGCATCTTTTCCCCGTCGGACGGATAGAGCGGCGCTATCGCCGCCGCTCTAGGCATCATGGCTTAAAGCACCCGATCAGGAAGGAAATCAGGACCGGTCCCGAGCGGTCCCAAGCAGACCCGACCGGACTGCAAAGGCCCCCGGAAGGCCCGGCGGGGATTTCCGCCCGTGCGTCAGAGCGTCAAGGTCATGTCGTACCAGACGGCGCCGCCGTGCACCGACCCGGAGACGCCCATGTTGACGAAGCCGAACTTCGCATACCAGTGGATGAGGTGCTCCTTGCAGGTGAGGATCACCTTTTCGCGGCCTTCGCGGCGGGCCTTTTCGATGAAGGCCTCCATCAGCATCGCGCCGCACCCCTGACGGCGCACCGACGGATCGACCGCGATACCGAAGATCGCCTGGATCTTCGCCTCGGGGTCGTGACAGGTGGCGTGCTCGTACATCTCGTCGACGATCGTCTCGTGGTTGGTGACGGGGCCGTCGATCAGGCCCACGACCTTCCCGTCCTTTTCCAAAATCAGGAAGCAGTCGCCGTAGGCGGCGAGGCGCTCGCGGAAGCGCTCGCGCGTCGCCTTTTCTTCGGGCGGAAAGCTGCGGGCCTCAAGGTCGGTGAGAACGTCGAGATCGTCGGGACGGGCTTGGCGGAGCGTGAACATTTTCATTCCGTGTTTTTGGGGTTCGAAGGCACGACGGACGCCTTCGCCCGCCGTGCCGTGTAGCATAGCGCAGTGAACAATTTTGGAACCATACGCCCGACCGGCCCGACCGGACGACGGGACGCTGACGGGTCACCCGACGCGCTCCAACCGCCCGGCACGGTTCTTCCGCAGACGTTTTCCCCCGCCGTCCGCACATCCTCTTTGCCGCCCATCCATGACGACCTCGAAGCCCCTACGGATCCTCGTCTTTCTGATTGCCGCCGGTCTCGCCGCCGCGCTCCTCTGGAACCTGCGCACGCCCTCGGGTCCCGCCGCCCCCGGCACGCGCGCCTGGGGGCACGTCGACACGCGGGAGATTTCGCTTGCGTTCGAAGCGTCGGGTCGCATCGCGGAAATGATCCCTGAAGAAGGCGTCCGCGTCGAAGCCGGCGCGGTGATGGGGAAGCTCGACACCGAACTCCTCGGGATTCAACTGAAGCTCGCCGAAGCGAACGCCCGGGCGGCCGAAGCTGATCTCGCCTTGGCGCGCGAAGGCTACCGGAAGGAAGACATCACCGAGGCCGAGCGCAAAACGGAAGCCCTGACGACCCAGGCGCAGCTCGCCGCCCGCACGGCCGCGCGCCTGGAAAACCTCGCGAAGGCCGACGCCGCCTCGGAGCAGGCCCTGGACGACGCCCGCTTTGCGGCCAAAGCCGCGAAGGAAGAGCTCGCGGCCGCCAAGGCGCAGCTCTCGCGCCTGCACGCGGGCCTTCGCCCTCAGGAGGTCGCGAAGGCCGAGGCCGCCGCGGCCGCCGCCCGGGAGGAAGTCCGCTCGATCACGTACCGGATGGAGAAGGCCTCGGTGCTGCGCGCCCCGATCGCGGGCGTCGTGCGGAGCCGCTTGGCGGAGCCCGGCGACATGGCTTCGGCCGCCCGCACGGTCTTCAAGCTCTCCGTCACCGACCCGAAGTGGGTGCGCGCCTACGTGACCGAAGCCCAGTTGGGGTTGGTGAAGGAAGGCTCCCGCGCCCAAGTGCTCACCGACACGACGGAACCGCTGGAGGCGACCGTCGCCTTCATTTCGTCCACCGCCGAATTCACGCCCAAGACCGTGCAGACGGAGGAGCTCCGCACCGCTCTCGTCTATGAGGTGAAGCTCACGCTCGCGGATCCCGAGAACCGCCTGCGCCTGGGGCAGCCCGTCACGGTGGAGTTCGCGCCTTGAGCGGCACCCGCACCGGGCCCGCCTTCCTCGAGGTCGACGGCCTCACCAAGATCTGGCCCGACCCGAAGGGGGAACCCTTCCGGGCGGTGGACGGCGCACGCTTCACCGTTCCGGAACCGGGCGAGCTCATCGCGCTCATCGGCCCGGACGGCGCGGGAAAGACGACGCTTCTGCGCCTTTTGGCCGGGCTCCTTCGCCCCGACGCCGGGTGGGCGCGGTTGACGGGTCTTCGGCCCGACCCCGAAAACGCCGCCTTCACGACGCTGATCGGCTTCATGCCGCAGAAGTTCGGGCTCTACGAGCGGCTCTCGGTCGAGGAGAACTTCGAACTCTTCGCGCAGCTGAGGGGCGTCGGCAAACCGGCCGCCAAGAAGCGCTTTGAGAAGCTCATGACGCTCACCGGGCTCGCGGGCTTTGAGAAACGCCTCGCCGGACATCTCTCGGGCGGCATGAAGCAGAAGTTGGGGCTCGCCTGTGCGCTGGCCGCGGAGCCGCGGCTTCTGATTTTGGACGAACCCACCGTCGGGGTGGACCCGCTCTCTCGGCGCGAACTCTTCCGGATCATCCGCCGCATGAAGGATGCGGGCGTCACCACCATCCTCTCGACCGCGTACCTCGACGAAGCGGCGAAGGCCGACCGCGTCCTCGTGCTGGAGCACGGGCGGCTGATCGCGGACGTGACGCCCGCGGAATGGACCGCCGGGGTCGCCGGGCGGACCTTCCGGCTCTCGGCGGCGAAAACCGTTGATGCCGCCGCGGCCTCCGTACCGAGCGTTCCTCCGGTTCCTCCCATGCCTGCGGTCCCTTTGGTGAGGGCCGTCGACCCGGCGAGCCCCTGGCTCGACGCCTGCCCCCGCGGGGACGGGCTCGACCTCCTGGCGGCGGAAGACGGTCTTACGGCGACAAGCAACCTCCCGGACCTCAACCTCCATGGGCGGCTGAGTCCCCGCGCGCCCACGCTGGAGGACGCCTACGCGGCGACGACGCTCGCGCACGCGCCGGGCAGCCACGTCGGCGTTCACGAGACCGCACCCACCTCCCCCGTCAGGACCTTGGGCCTCACGGCTTCCGCCCCGTCGGCGGCGTCCGCCGACGACGTGGTCGTCGCCCGCGGGATCTCCCGCCTCTTCGGCGACTTCGTCGCGGTCGAGGACACGACCTTCACGGTGAAGCGCGGCGAAATCTTCGGTCTTCTCGGCCCCAACGGCGCGGGGAAGACCACGACCTTCCGGATGCTCTGCGGGCTTCTCGCACCGACCAAAGGAAGCGTCACCGTGGCGGGGGCGGATCTGCGGACGTCCAAAGCCTCGGCCCGTGCGCGCGTCGGATACGTCGCGCAGAAGTTCTCGCTCTACGAGCGTCTGACGGTGCGGGAGACCCTCCGCTACTTCGGCGAATCCTACGGGCTCTCGGGCGCGGTGCTCCGCGCCCGGATCGGGGAGCTTCTGGACGGTCCCCTCGGGCCCTACGCCGACTGGCGCACGGACGTGCTCCCCTTGGGCGCGAAGCGTGAGCTCGCCATGGCGGCGGCGCTCGTGCACCGCCCCGCCGTGCTCTTTGCGGACGAGGCGACCTCGGGCGCGGATCTCGCGTCGCGGCGCGCCTTCTGGCGGCGGATCCGCGCGTTGGCGGACGCCGGCACGACCACGGTCGTGACGACGCACTTCATGGAGGAGGCCGAATACTGTGACCGGTTTCTGATTCAGGACGCCGGGCGCGTGCTCGTCATCGGCACCCCGGCGGAAGTGCGGCGCTCCGTCTCGGCCGACACGGTCGAAGAGGCCTTCATCCGCATCATCGAGAGGAACCGGGCATGCTGAGGGCCTTGATCAAAAAGGAGTGGCTCGAAATCCTGCGCGAACCCTCAGTCCTCTGGGTCGCGGTGGTGCTCCCCGCGGCGCTCCTCATTCTCTTCGGCTTCGGACTCTCGATGGACTTGAAGGCCGTCCCGACGGCGGTGGTCCTCGGCGAACGCACGGCGGAAACGACGGCGCTCGCGCACCGCTTTCAGGCGAGTCCCTGGTTCAGGACGACGCTCGTCCCCACCCGCGCCGAAGCCGAACGCATGATGGACGAGCGCGCGGTCGACCTGATCGTGGAGATGCCCTCCGGCTTCACCGAGTCCGCGGTGACGGGCGTCGCCGACTTGGGCGTCACCATCCACGGCGTCGACGCCTCCGCCGCGATGATCATCCGCACGTACGTGGCGGCGACGATCGCGCAGCATCAGGCCGCCCGGACCGAGCGCGGCGAGACGTTGACGACGGGGCTCCGAAGCACGGCGGACGCGGCCGCCTCCGGCCCCATCACGGTGACGCCGCGCGCCTGGTTCAACGAAGCCAACACCTCCGCCTGGTACCTCGTGCCGGGGCTCACCGTCGTGATCATGACGCTGGTCTCGAGCTTCTTGGCGAGCGTCGTCGTGGCGCGCGAGTGGGAGCGCGGCACGATGGAGTCGCTCACCTCAACGCCAGTCTCGCCCGTGCTCCTCATCACCGCGAAGTTCCTCGCGGTCCTGGTGTTGGCGGCGCTGGGGGTCGCGGTGTCGCTCATCCTCACGCTCTTCGTCTTCGACGTGCCCGTGCGCGGGAGCTTCACGATGCTGCTCCTCACGCACGCCGCCTACAACGGCTGGGCGCTCTCCTTCGGGCTCTTCCTCTCGGCGCTCTGCCGCCGGCAGTTCGTCGCGGTCCAGATGGCGGTGATCCTTTCCTACCTTCCGGCCCTCATTCTCTCGGGGTTCCTCTTCGACCTTCGGAGCGTTCCCTGGTGGATCGAGGCCGTGGGCCGCATCATGCCGCCCACGTACGCGGTGGAGTCGGTGAAGATCCTGCATCTCTCGGGCGGGTCGGAAGCCGTGATCCTCTCGAACCTCGGGCTTCTCGTCCTCTTGACCGTCGTCTTCCTCGCGGGGGCGGTGCTCTTGACGCCGAAACGCCTTGAGAACATGGAGACCGCCTCGGACCTCCTCCGCGTCGTGACGGCGGGGGACCAACCCGACCGGAAGACCGACCGGAGGACTGAGCGATGACGATCCTTCAAACGCTTTGGACCGCCCTCCGGCTCTCGCTTCTGCGCATCCGAGCGGTGCTGATGAAGGAGCTCGTGACGCTTTTGAAGGACCCCGGCGTGCGCCGCATCCTCATCGTCCCGGTCGTGGCGCAGTCGGTCCTCTTCGGCTACGGCGCGACCTTCAACCTGGAGCGCGTCCCCACCGTCATCCTCGACCTCTCGCACTCCGCCGCGTCGACCCGCGTGGTGCGCGCCGTCACGGAAAACGGCGTCTTCACGCCGGCGCCGCTCCCGCCGGGGCTCCACCCCGAGCGCTCGATCGAGGACTGGACGCGGGCGGTGGACGATGGCTACGCGCTGGTGGGGATCCTCGTCCCGGAAGAATTCGACGAACGCGAAGCGGACGGCACCGGGGGCGAGATCTTCGTCGCGGTCGACGCCCGCAACACCACGACCGCGAACGTCGCGACGGGGTACGTGAATGCGGTGGTCGCGAACCTCAACGCCCAAGACGGCCGCTCGGGCACCATCGCCATGCGGGAGCGCTACCGCTACAACGAGAACAACATCACGCGCTTCAACATCATGCCGGGGCTCATCGTCGCGCTCTCGATGCTGCAGGTGATGCTCTTGGCCGGCCTCGCGATCTCCCGCGAGCGCGAGGAAGGGTCCTTCGACATGATGCTGATGACGCCGGCGCACCCGTGGGAGATCTTCGTGGGGAAGGCGCTCCCGCCCATCGCCATCGCGCTCTTTCAGAGCTTCCTCATCTTCGCCGTCTGCCGGTGGTGGTTCGGGATCCCGTTCGCGGGGGACTACCTCGTGATGGGCGGCGTCCTGGCGCTCTTTTCGCTCTCGATCGTCGGGATCGCGCTCGCGCTCTCCGCGATGAGCTCCACGATTCAGACGTCGGTGATTCTGGCGTTCTTCATGGTGCTCCCGGCGCTCGTGCTCTCCGGCCTCATGACCCCGATCGGCGCGATGCCCGAGTGGATGCAGACCGTGACGCTCTTCAACCCGACCCGCTACGGGATGACCGCGGTGCGCATGGTCTACTTCGAAGGGACCGGCTGGCGGGGCGTGTGGCCGCAGATGTGGCCCTTGATCGTCACCAGCTTCATCACGATCCCCGCGGCGATGTGGCTCTTCCGGAATAAGACGACATGAGCAGTTGATTACGCCGCAGAACCGACCCAAAAGCGCACCCCAAACCGCATCTCACCGGCGCGTTTTTCTGACCGGAAGTTTCCGATCGTTGCCGCGGGGCGCTTGGGCACGCGGCGAAATCCCGCATGTCTGTAGAATGTTTCCGGGCCGGTTCGGCCGACCGCGTACCGACGGCACTGCCGACCACCGCCCGCCAACTCCATCCCTACCAGGAAAGACCATGCAGAAATCCAAGACCGCCATCGTCGCCGCCCTCGTTCTCGGCACGACGCTCCTCGCCGGCTGCGGCCCGGACCTGAAGCCCAGCGACAAGACGTGCACCGCGCCCTACATCAACGAGATCGCGCAGAAGGAAGGCGTCGAAAAGGCGAAGTCGCTCTCCGCCGCCTGCCTTGAGCAGGGCTACGACAAGGCGATGAACGACCTCCAGAAGGCGGGCGACGCCATCAAGGAAAAGCTCTTCGGCGAGAAGAAGTGATCGACTGATCCGGCTTCGGCCGGTCCGACGCTTCGGGACGATGGGGACGACGCTCAAGCGCCGTCCCCGTTTGTTTTCCCGCTCACCCTGCTCATCCCGCCTCTTCCAGCCTCCCCCGAGCTTCTCCGCCCCGATCTTTCCCGAACGCGAACCCCGGTTTCTTCTCCATTTTTGACCGGACGGCTTCCGACCCGCTAGGATTCACGGACCGTCGGCCGACGCCGACCCGTCGGCCCGGCCGCCTCATCCCCCATACTAGGAGACACACCCATGACCACGTTCACGCATGCCGACAAGCTCGATGCCGCGCTCGCCCCGATCGCCGAAGAGCTGGTCGCCTTCCGCCGCGACATCCATCAGCATCCCGAGCTCGGCTTTGAGACAGCCCGCACGATCGGGCTCGTCCGCGCGAAGCTCGAGGCCGCCGGCCTCGCGCCCGACACCGAGATCGTCAAGGGCGGTCTCGTCTGCCTGATCGAAGGGAACCGCCCGGGGAAGACCGTGGCGCTTCGCGCCGACGTCGACTGCCTCCCGATGACGGACTGCAGCACGACCGATTGGAAGAGCCGGACGGAAGGGCTCGCGCACGCCTGCGGCCATGACGGCCACACGACGTGGTTGACGGCCGCCGGCCTCGCCTTGGCCGCCGACCGCGACTTCCCCGGCCGCGTGCTGCTCATCTTCCAGCCCAACGAAGAAGGCGGCACGGGCGCGCGCGCCGTGATCGACGCGGGCGTTCTCACCAAGTACGACGTCGCCGAAATCTTCGGCGCGCACACGGAGCCGCTGTTGCCGAAGGGCACCTACGGCTTCCGCGTCGGGCCGCTTCAGGCTTCGGCCGACCTCTGGTACGCGACCTTGACCGGCAAGGGCACCCACGGCGGTCGTCCGCACCTCGGGATCGACCCGATCCCGGTCGCCGCCCAGATCGTGAACGCCCTGCAGACGATCGTCTCCCGCAAGGTCGACCCCATCGACACTGCCGTCGTCTCCTGCTGCTCGATCACCGCCGGCCGCTACGAAACGCCCAACGTCATTCCGCACGAAGCGAAGCTCTCGGGCACGGTGCGCACCTTCATGCCGCAGACGAGGAAGGACGTCGAACACCACATGCGCGCGATGATCACGGGGATCGCCGAAGCGAACGGCCTCACCGCCGAGATCACCTACAAGGCCCTCATTCCCGCCGTCATCAACGCGAAGGAACCGGCGGAATCCGCCATGGCCTGCGCGCGTGAACGCTTCGGAGCGGAATCCGTCACCGAAATGAAGCCGATGATGAGCTCGGAAGACTTCGCCGAGTACCTGCAGTTGATCCCCGGCGCCATCATGCGCGTCGGCATCCGCGACGACGAACACACCGTGTCGCTCCACCACCAGGCCTTCGACTTCAACGACGAAGTGCTCCCCGCCACGGGGACGCTCCTCGCCGCGATGGCGAAGAAGCGCCTCGCCGAGCTCGCCTGATCGACTGATCGCTGAGTCCCGAGGTTCCGGGCGGCCGACGCCGCACCGAACCCCGGCACCGGAAGGCCGCCGTCCCCCATGTGGGGGCCGCGGCCTTCTTCATTCATATCGTCACGCCCGCTGCCCTCAGGCCGCCTTCCCTGCCCTCGTTTGCGCCGTCTCTGCGACACGCCATCAACACCAATCCGGGCGGGGACGTGGTCTTCCACCCCCCCGAGCGCCGCCCCGGCGTGAGGCATCCGTGAAGCCCGCGTGAAGTTGATCCGCCTGCCCGAATACCCCGACGGAGCCGGCTGAACGCCGGCACTGCGAACACCTTAGAACGCCCAATCCTGAGCGTTTGACTCGGGTTTTCGAGTGTCGCATCGGCCACTGTTAAGCGCCCCTTCCCTTTTGACGGAAATCAACCAAAAAGACGCCCTCTATGGACGTTTTCAGCCCTCGCAATGGCCGACCCATATCCCTCAATCGGTTGAAATTCAAAGGAACCGCGCGCATCGGGCGGCGAAAAGAAGCCTTTTATTTACGATTCTTGACGTCCGCCGAAGTTTGCCACATGAGAATCATTCTTGTTAACATTCCGCTCACGTGTCGTCTTCGGACGGTACCCGACTCCCTCACAGAAAGGATCTTCGGCGTCTTAAAAAGACCGATAGACAACAATGCAGTTAAAAGACTTCCCCGTCGGCTCCAAGGGCCGCATCTCCGGCTACACGAACGAGCACCCCGAGTTCCGCCGCCGTCTGCTCGTGTTGGGCGCGACGCCCGGCACCCCCTTTGAGGTCGTGCGCATCGCCCCGTTGGGCGACCCCATCGAAATCCGCGTGCGCGGCAGCTTCATCAGCGTGCGCCGCGACGAAGCGGCCCTGATGAAGGTCGACCGCATCTGATCACGTTTTTAAAGGACAAGAACATGGCAGCACAGCACACGGTCAGCGTGGTCGGCAACCCGAACTGCGGCAAAACGACCCTCTTCAACGCGTTGACGGGTTCGCGTCAGCGCGTGGGCAACTGGCCCGGCGTCACGGTCGACAAGAAGACCGGCGAATTCAAGCTCGAAGGCAACACCGTCGAGCTCGTTGACCTTCCGGGCATCTACTCGCTCATTCCGGGCCACACGTCGTCCGAAGACGAACGCATCGCCCGCGACTACATCCTCTCGAACGCCTCCGACGTCGTGATCAACATCGTCGACGCGGCGAACCTCGAGCGCAATCTCTTCCTCACCACGCAGGTCGCCGACATGGGCGTCCCGATGGTGGTCGTCCTCAACATGGTGGACATCGCCCGCCAGCACGGCCTCAACATCGACATGAAGGCCCTCTCCGAGCGCCTCAACTGCCCGGTGGTGGCGGTGACCGCCTCCACGGGCGAAGGCATCGAAGCGCTCCGCCAGACGCTCACGGCGTTCCTGAAGGCCCCGTCCATGACGAAGACCCTCGCGACGAAGCACGATCCGCGCGTCGCGAAGGCGGCCGCGGAAGTCGAAGAGATCCTCCGCGCCGACGGCATCGACCGTCCGCAGTGGACCGCGATGGAAGTGATCGAAAACGCGCCCGGCGTCGCCGAGCGTCTGGACGGCAAGACCGACCTGAACCGCTTGGGCAAGATCGTTGGAGAACTCAACGCCGCCTGCGACGACCAGGCCGACGTCCTCATCGCCTCCGCCCGCTACGACCTCGCGCACGACGTCGCGCAGACGGCGCTCAAAGGTGAAGGCCACAAGGTGACCTTGACCGAACGCATCGACCGCATCGTCCTCGACCGTTGGCTGGGCGTGCCGATCTTCCTGGGCGTCATGTACGTGATGTTCCTCTTCACGCAGAACGTCGGCGCCGCCTTCATCGACTTCTTCGACATTCTCGTGGGCGGCGTCCTGGTCGACGGCCTCTCCGAGGGGCTCTCCGCCATCGGCACCCCCGACTGGATCCGCGTCTTCCTCGCGAACGGCATCGGCGCCGGTCTTCAGACCGTGTCGACCTTCATTCCGGTGATCTTCTTCCTGTACCTCTTTCTCGCGGTGCTTGAAGACTCCGGCTACATGGCCCGCGCCGCCTTCGTCGTCGACCGCATGATGCGTGCGATCGGCCTTCCCGGCAAGGCCTTCGTGCCGCTCATCGTCGGCTTCGGCTGCAACGTGCCCGCCATCATGGCCGCCCGTACGATGGACCGCGCCTCGGACCGCATCATCACGGTCCTGATGGCTCCGTTCATGAGCTGCGGCGCCCGCCTCCCGGTGTACGTGCTCTTCGCGACCGCGTTCTTCCCGACGAACGGCCAGAACCTCGTCTTCGGCCTCTACATCATCGGGATCCTCGCCGCGATTCTGACGGGCTTCCTCCTCAAAGCCTCGGCCCTTCCGGGTGCCGCCGCCCCCTTCGTGATGGAAATTCCGCCGTACCACATCCCGACCGTGCGCGGCGTTCTGACCCACACGTGGGAGCGCGTCTCCACCTTTACGCTCCGCGCCGGGAAGACGATCGTCGTGATCGTCGCGGCCCTCTCGATTCTCAACTCGCTGGGCACCGACGGCTCCTTCGGCAACGAAGACAGCGAACAGTCCGTCCTCTCAATGATGGGCCGCTCGATCTCGCCGGCTCTGGAACCGATGGGCGTCGAACGCGAAAACTGGCCTGCCGCCGTCGGCATCTTCACGGGCATCTTCGCGAAGGAAGCCGTGGTCGGGACGTTGAATTCCCTCTACGCCTCGGTCGCCGCGCAGCAGGAAGCCGCCGCCGCGGGTGACGAACCCGCCGCCGAAGAGGAAGCCGAAGAACCCTGGAGCTTCTCCGCGGTCCTCTCGGAAGCCGTCGGCACGACCGTCGACAACCTGACGGACCTCGGCAGCGCCATCCTCGACCCGATGGGCATCACCGTGGGCGACCTCTCGGACGAAGGCGCCGCCGCCGAAGAACAGGGCGTGACGACGACCACGATCGACACGATCCGCACGCTCTTCGGGACGAGCACCGCCGCGTTCGCGTACCTCCTGATGATTCTCCTCTACATGCCCTGCGTGGCGGCCGTTGCGGCGCTCGTGCGCGAAGCCGGCATGAAGTGGGCGGTCTTCGGGTGCGCCTGGACGACGGTCCTGGGCTACAGCGCCGCGGTGATCTTCTACCGCACGGTGCACTTCGCGGATGACCCGGCCTACGCCTGCACCGCGATCGGCATCTGCGCCGTCCTTTTGGTTGGTATGTTCTTCTGGATGAAGGCCGCGGCCCGCCGCGACGCCGACCGCGAAGGTCCGCGCCGCAAGGTGATCCCGATCATGTCGGTCCGCTAAGAGACCACGACCAACGAATCCCCTTGAACATCACTTCTCACGCCGCCGGGTGCGCCCGGCGGCGTTTTTTTCGTTGCGGACGGGACGTGGATGAGCCGCGACGACGGCATGAACGGAACAACCGTCGGACCATCGGGCGGACCATCACCCGGACAAACGGCCCGACCAAAAGGACCGACGTACCTTCCCGCCTTGTTGTAGGATTCGGCGAACACGCTCGTAAAAATCCCCTATTTCCCCAACTTTCTTCGATGACCCACCGGACCGTCTGCTGCATCGGGAACCCGAACTGCGGCAAAACCACGCTCTTCAACGCCCTGACCGGCTCGCACCAGGAGGTCGGCAACTGGCCCGGCGTCACCGTCGACAAGAAGGTCGGGTATTTCACGCACAAGGGGGTCGAGTACGCATTGGTCGACCTTCCCGGGATCTACTCCGCCGCCCCCGGCACCACCTCGGGGGAAGACGAACGCGTCGCGCGCGACTATCTTCTCACCGGCGAAGCCGAGGCCGTCATCAACATCATCGACGCCTCGAACTTGGAGAGAAACCTCTACCTCACGGCGCAGTTGATCGAAATGCGCCTCCCGGTGCTCGTGGTCGTCAACATGCTCGACATCGCGCGCCAGCAGAGAATCGAGATCAACCTCGAGACGCTCTCCGCAAAGCTCGGCTGCCCCGTGGTCGGGATCGTCGCCTCCCGCGAAGAAGGTTTGGAGAAGCTCAGAAACGCGATCTCGGCGTTTCTGAAGAACCCCACGGTGCCGCCCAACCGCGTCGAGCACCATCCGTCGGTCGCCCGCGCGATCCGCGACATCGAGGCGCAGCTCTCGGAGGCCGGGGTCGAACACCCCGAGTGGTACGCGGCGCAGTTCGTGGAAGAAGCACCGGGCCTCGAAGCGAAGCTTCCCCAGGTCGACTGCGCGCCGATGCGCGCCCGGGCGGAGGAGCTTCAGAAGGAGCTCACTGGCACCGTCGACATCGAGGTCGCGACCGCCCGCTACGCCTTCGTCGAAGCGGCGGTCTCGCCCGCCGTCTCGCGGGCGGGGGAGGAAGGCCTCACGTTGTCGGAAAAAATCGACCGCGTCGTCCTTCACCGCGCGCTCGGGATCCCGATCTTCCTCCTCGTCATGTACGTGATGTTCCTCTTCACGCAGAACCTCGGGGCGGCCTTCATCGACTTCTTCGAGATTCTCGTGGGCGGGCTTCTGGTCGAAACGCTGGGGGATGGGATGCGTGCGATGGGCTGTCCCGAATTCCTCACCGTGCTGATCGCGGACGGGATCGGGGGAGGCATCCGCACCGTCTCGACCTTCATTCCGGTCGTCTTCTTCCTCTACCTCTTCCTCGCGGTCCTCGAAGACTCGGGCTACATGGCGCGCGCGGCCTTCGTGATGGACCGCCTGATGCGGGGGCTCGGATTGCCGGGGAAGGCGTTCGTCCCGCTCATCGTCGGGTTCGGGTGCAACGTCCCCGCCGTCATGGCCGCCCGCACGATGGACCGCACGACGGACCGGATCATCACGACCTTGATGGCCCCCTTCATGAGCTGCGGGGCGAGGCTTCCGATCTACGTCCTCTTTGCGGCGGCGTTCTTCCCCACCACGGGCCAGAACCTCGTCTTCGGCCTCTACGTGGTCGGCATTCTCGGGGCGGTCGCAACCGGGTGGATGCTCAAAAAGACCGCGCTCCCCGGCGCCGCCACGCACTTCGTGATGGAGATTCCTCCGTACCACGTGCCGACCGTCCGCGGCGTCCTCACCCGCACGAAGGAGCGCGTCACGTCCTTTACGCTCCGCGCCGGTCAGACGATCGTCGTCATCGTCGCGGCGCTCACCTTCATGAATTCCTTGGGCACCGACGGCACGTTCGGAAACGACAACGCCGACCGCTCGGTCCTCTCCACCGTCGGCCGAACGATCACGCCGGTTTTGGAACCTTTGGGCGTGCGCGAAGACAACTGGCCCGCCGCCGTCGGGATCTTCACCGGGGTCTTCGCGAAGGAAGCCGTGATCGGGTCCTTGAATTCCCTCTACGCGGGCGGGGCCGACGCAGTTTCCGGCGCTTCGCGCCCGAGGGAGGACGAGTCGATCTTGGGGCTCTTCAAGGCGGCGGGGCGCTCCGTCGTCGAGAACCTCTCGGGGTTGGCCGAGACCTTCTCGGATCCCCTGGGACTCACCGCCGCGGGTGACCCCGCGGCGGCGGAAGAGTTGGCGGATGCGGAGACGCTCACCGCCCTTCGCGCCCACTTCGGGAGCGCTTCGGCCGCGTTTGCGTACTTGTTGTTCGTTTTGCTCTACACCCCCTGCTCCGCGACCATCGCCGCCATCCGCCGTGAGTTGGGCGCCGGTTGGACCTGGTTCGCCGCCGTCTGGAACACCGTGCTTGCCTACGCCGTCGCGGTCTCCTGGTACCAATTCTCGAACTTCGCGGCGGACCCGGCGGGCGCGGTTTGGAAGAGCGGCGCCGCATGGATGTTGGTGGCGGCGGTCGTCGTGGTGCTGAAGCGCCGCAAGGCGGGGCGGCCGAAGGTGATTCCGATCCGGCCGGTCAACTGACGCGGCATCCGTCGATCCCGCGGGACACCGGAACCAGCCGGGACCACGCCGACGGAAACACCAACGGAAACGGCCCGGGGCATCCACGCCTTCGGGCCGTTCTTCTTGAAGATGGGTTTGGAACGGAGTCTTAACGGACGTCTTCCACCGCCCAACGGAGCACGCGAAGCGCCGCCTTCATGGGGAGGCGTTCGGCCGCGGCCGTACCCTCCCAAACCTTGAGCGCGCCGCGGGCGGCTTCCGCCACGTCCTTCGACCCGGAGGCGTAGAGCGCCATTGCGAGCGACTCCGTCATGCGGGCGGCCGCGGCTTCCACGGCTTCCGCGTCCGTGACGCCTTCCTTCTTCTCCGTCTTCTCTTCGCGCGTCACCGCAATCACCGCGTCGAGCGCAAAGGCGCGCACGGCGCGCAGGAGCACGGCGGCGGGGAGCACGCCCATGCCGGCGGGAAGCTTCGCTTCCACCCTGCGGCGGTTGCCTTCCGTCGAAATCGTGAGCGGCGCCGACTCGGTCGCCTTCAGGTCGATCGCGGTCGGAATCGAGAGCGCGAGGTGCCCGGCCGCCTCCGCCGCGCGGAGCGCCTTCTTTTCAGGCAGCTTCGCCGCCCAGTCGCGGAACCAGCGGCGCAGTGCCTGCTGCGCCTGCGGCCCCACCGGCGCCTGCCCGAAGACCTGCTGACCGGCTTCGCTCCACTCGCGCATCACCCGCATGACGCGACCCACGGCGGCTTCGAAGGCCGGCTGGTCCAGCTCCGCCTCAAAGGTGAAGGTGACGGCGGCGGTGAGCTGCGGGCGCACGAGCTGCGCGTACCCGAAGGCCGGGCGCAGATCGGTGAAGTCCATCCCCTCGGGGCAGCCCTTCAGGACGGGCGCGCCGCGAAGCATCCCACGGAGCGCCTCGTCCAACGCCACGGGGCGCGGCGCGCGGCCCGCGCGCACGGCCTCGTAACTCATGATCGAATAGGACTTGGCGACCTCGCGGTGGCCGAAAAGCGCAATGAGTTCGCAGGTCGGATCGTCGACGCGGTGGGCGGGCTGCTGCATGGGGTGTGGTTCCGGAAGAAAAGTAGGCGTATGGCGGCGGGAAAGCGATCGGCAAGGATCAGCCTCAGGCCGAAACCCCGTATTTTACTGAGGGTGTGCGGTTTTTGCCCTTGGAAGATTCCAACGACATGCGGCGTATGTGACCGTTCGAAACCGACGGGGAACGGGTTCCGGAGAACCCGAAGGGGCGGCCTCAAAGCAAGGCGGCGGGACCGACGTCAGGAGAGCACCGTGAAGACCGCCAGCGCCGCGAAGAGCACCGCGGAGGAACGGTTCAGAATCAGCTGAACTTTGGGCCTGCGGAAGCGGTCCGCCAAAGACCCCGCGCCCCAGGCGACGGCCCCGAAGACGACCAGCGTCGCGCCCATGAAGGTGACGCCCTGGATGATCATCTGAATGACGAGCGCGGCGCCCTCCGTCCCCTCCCGCACGAACTGCGGGAAGAACGAGAGGAAGAAGATCTGCACCTTGGGGTTCGTGACGTTCATGATGACGCCGCGGCGCCAGAGGGCCATCCCGGAGAGCGAAACGGTCTGAGACGTCCCTTCCGAGACCGGATGGCGCCAGGCCATCACGGCGAGGTACGCGAGGTAGGCGGCGCCCACCAACTTGATCGCGGTGAAGAGCACGGGGCTCGCCGCGACGACGGCGGCCAGCCCCAGGGCGGCCGCGGCCGTCTGGAAGACGAGCCCGGTGATGAGCCCCAGAACGACGATCATCCCGGCCCTCGCGCCGTACGCCGCGGACTGCGCGAGGACGAAGAGGTTGTCGGGACCGGGCGCGGCCGCAAGAAGCAGGCTCGCCCCGAGGAACGCCGTCCAGAGACTCCATTCCATGGCTCAAAGCTCCGCAGAAGCGCCCTCAGTGCACGAAGAAGGGCTGGAGCGCCGTCACCGAGACGCCGTTCGGGCGCACGCGGAAGTTGGTGTTCGCAAAGCGCGCCCAGCGGCCGAGCACCCAGTTCATCATGAGGTTCGCGGAGGCGTTCGCGTTGAAGTCGGCGGGCAAGGCACCGGCCAGCACCGCGTCGCGGTAGGTCTGGCGGACCTGCGCCTCGATCGTGTCGATCAGCTTCATCATGCGCTCCATCAGCATCGGGTCTTCCTTCAACAGCACCTGACCCGTCATCACGCGGGTGAGCCCGGGGTTCGCGTCCGCGAAGTCGAGCAGGATCCCGGCCATGTACTGGATGCGCTGGATGGGACGCAGGTTCTGGTCCTCGCGGATCTTCGAGAAGAGCGTGAGGACGCTCGTCTCGACGAAAGCGATCAGCGCGTCGTACATCGCGCCCTTCGACGAGAAGCTGCGGTAGAGCGCCGCTTCCGAGAGACCGAGCTCGCGGGCGATCATCGCAGTCGTGATGCGGTCGCAGGAGGGGTTTTCAAGGAGCCGCGCCAGCGTCTGGAGGATGTCCGTGCGGCGGTCCTTCTTCTGGCGGGAGGGACGCGGACGGCGGATGATCGAAACGGGCTCGGCACCGGCGGCGACGGGTTCGACGTGCGCGGCGGCGTGCATGGGCTGTGTCATGAGAGGTCGACGAAGTTTTGTTCTTGAAAGGCTTCAAACTTTAGCGCATTTCCGCCGTTCGCGCCTCGGGGATCCGACCTGAGGGCTTCCCCTCCATCAGCCCGAACATAAGGTAAGCGGACACGTACTTTCCTTCCTTTTTTCGCTTCCTTTTCACGGCACTTCCGAGGGTTTGCCGAAAGGTTGGGGAGGCTTCGCGGATCATCTTCCTCAAGCCTCTCCGGCGTCCTCTTTTTCCGTCCGAAGCAACGGCCCGACAAATTCGACCGACAAAAACTCATCCGTTCGGCCGAAACCAATCGGCGCGATATGCGGAGGCTATCTTCCGGAGCTGCGTTCCGCCCACCGGCGACACGCTCCCGATCCGTCCGGCCAATCGAAAGCGCCTCCCGCAGGCCCCCCGCTAAGGAGAACCTCGCAAAGCCGGTCACCCGAAGCGGACTAGAATGGAGGGATATCCCCCGAATTCCTGCACGCCCGGCACCATGCTTGAAGCCCTCATCCATTCGCTCGAATGCGTCGCCATCCTCTCGGTGCTGGCCGCCGTCGGCTACTTCACCGCGAAGCTCAATTGGTACGACGCCGCCGCGAGGAGCCTGATCGCAAGGCTCGTCACGTTCGTTTCGCTCCCCGCGTACCTCTACACGAGCGTGATGGAGGGCGTGACGCGCGAGGACCTGATCGGGTTCGCGGGGCCGATGGTGCTCCCGTTCGTCTCGATCTGGAGCTGCTTTCTCGTTTCCCGCATCGTCGTGCGCGCCGCGAAGATCGACCGGATGCACTCGGGGATCTTCAGCTCGGCCTTCACCGCGACGAACAACATGTTCATCGGGCTGCCCGTCTCGCTCGCGCTCTTCGGGACGGACTCCGTCGTACCGACGCTTCTCTACTTCTTCGCCAACACGACCTTCTTCTGGACGATGGGGAACTACCTCGAAGCCGTCGACGGCGCGGAGGCGACCCATGGACCGGTCGTGCCGGTCTTCTCGCTCACCACGCTGAAGCGCGTCTTCTCGCCTCCCCTGATCGGGTTCCTGGGCGCCATCGTCATGATTCTTCTCGGGCTCTCTTTGCCGGAGTGGCTCATGACCTCCGCCAAGTACCTCGCAGGCGTCTCCACGCCGATGGCGCTGATCTTCATCGGGATCATGATTCAGGCGATCGGGCTCAGGAACATCCGCATCAACAAGGACCTCGCCTGGGTCTTTGCGGGGCGCTTCCTGATTTGCCCCACGGTCTGCCTCGCGCTCTGCCTCGTCTGGCCCGACCTCGATCCGCTCTTCATGAAGGTCTACGTCATCCAGGCGGCGCTCCCCTGCATCACGCAGATCGCGGTGCTCGCCAAATTCCACCACGCCGACGTCAAGTTCGCGACGACGGCCGTCGCCTCCACCACGGTCTTCTCCGCGGCGACGCTCCCGGTGTGGATGATCCTCATGACGGCCGTCATCTGACCGGGGCCGATTCCCTCCGCGGATTCCGACCGCATCCTGATCCTCTCAGGGCGCTTCTCCGAA
>OGHV01000326.1_pt1 | contig 34905 bp, 27 predicted proteins | sample 1571551 | NCBI WGS metagenome assembly OGHV01 (sample SAMEA2581960, study PRJEB24529) | metagenome | biome: Human gut stool | place: China | collected 2011 | reverse complement strand
TTTGATTTTACCGTTCCCCTTTAGAGCATTGGCTAAGTCAAAATGTTCAAACAGGATGTTCGAGCCGTGATAGAATACCTCCATAAATATCAGCTGTCTTTTTTTAGTGGTATAATTCGTTTTTTGTTGACCAGATGATTATCTGCCGAGTTGTATTGGCCGATTATTCTGTTGTTTCTCATGATAACCCATCCACTTAATGGTTGATTTTCTCTAATGAATGGCACATGCACCAAATCACCATATTCAAACTTTGTATTGATTGTTTGCACTACCCTAAAGTTGTAATCTACATTTCCCCGGTATTCTAGATGTAGTACCCGGTCCGGTCCATATTTTATTTCCATTATATCGCCCGGATGCATAGGGCTATCGGTTGTTTTTGGTAAAATTTCCGAAATATTTTTTTTGTGTTTGGGCTTAAGAGTTTCTTTTTTAGTCTCCAATTCGCTCCAACTTTCACACCCTAAAAACTCTGCAATAATTTTGCAGGTGGTGTCAGACTGTTCATAAGGCTCGCCTGTCTTGGAGTTAATATATTTCTCAAATACTCTTCTCCAGGTATTGATGTGAAGTGGTTTAGTTCCGGTAACTTCAGCCACATGATTACTGAACAATGTACACTCTTTATCATTGATTGGACCATCAGCACTTATTTTTATTGACTCGCTCTTCTTGTCGTGGTTAAACTGTTCTATGAGCAATAGCTGGATTTCTTTGGGAACACGATGTGTCATATCTGTATGATTTATAAATTAATATCTGTAAAGGTATAAAAAATAGGAACATATCATATCATGGACGATACTTAAATCTGGATAGGGATGATTTTTTAATCTAATAAGTCATCAACACCAAAGCTTAAGCAATAGGTGTTGTCGAATGTGTCCCCATCTTCATCAGGGATGAAAGTCCCTTCACCGCTGATATGCCCCCATTGGCCGTTCAGCTCAGCATGTACAAATTCATGTTCATCTTCAGTCAATTCATTGTATATAGGAGGAACATACAACCCACAACAGGTTAAAAGACCATATTTGCCATCTTTTTCAAAAACGATAATGCCATTAGAAACACCATAAATAACATCCATCTCGCAAGGTACAAGTTCCTGCCCTTTGGCTGTCAAGAGGCCCAAATACCTTTTGCCATCTGACTCCTTGCAACATGTATAAAAACTGGTATAGTGCTTGCACTCTATCATATCGTATTTGAAACTACAGAGTGGAATACCCTTACCGTCGGTGGTAACCAATGCAAACTTCCCTTCCTCGTTTTGGGCAGCTACAGGCGCTTCACGTTTGATAGTATAGCTATAGAGTTCAGAGTAGTTGCAGTAGATGGCAGGAACACGTATCTTTCCAGTAATGTCCTTTACTCCCAGCTTGCCATTTTCTTCATAAGTATAATCAAATAGATTGTACTCACCTTCTATCTTATAGTACTCCTCCTGAAGCTTGTTTGCTTCATTATAGTTATCTTCTGCTAAATATTTGCAAACTGCATCTAATGTGTCATTAAGACGTTTAATGATTTCTGGTGTAACTTCTTTCTTCATATCTGTAATTTTTTTTTGTTTGATGCAAAGATAAACAAGAAAGAAATAATAGACCATTAATTTCATACACGGCTATTTTTTGACAATCAAATAGTCTATTTCTTGAACAAATCGCAAATTTATTGCCAATAACAAAAAGAAGTTGTTCATTTTTACTCTTATATCAACGAAAATGTGTACATTTGTAGGAAACAAAAATAAATAATGTATCATGCCAACGAAAGACATTAATCGCATCAAGGTGATGCTTGCTGAGAAGAAGCGCACAAGCAAATGGCTCGCCGACGAACTGGGAAAGGATCCTGCCACAATCAGCAAATGGTGTACGAATGCCACCCAACCAAGCCTAGAGATGCTTATGCAGATAGCCAAGCTTTTAGAGGTGCAGGTAGATGACCTCCTGAGGTTCGAAGAATTGCCGGAAATCGGGAAAAGTCAAGAATAACTAAAAATCAAATTACAAGTGTATGCTCAAATTGCACACTTTGTTATTTTATTCAGATAAAATGTATATGACAAAAACAAACAGTAAATATTCAGCATCAATGACTGGCTGTGGATTCGTATTTAACGAATTCAACAATGTGCTTCCCTTGTTGATGAGTCTAAATAGTAAGGAACTAATAAAACAGGAAGTGATAAACAACCAGTACCTGATGATGAACTCAGAGAATACACGCAAAAGATGTGTTTCTGAATTGCAGAAGCGATTTGCGGCTGTACCTGAATCTTTCTGGCAGTATTATATGAATCTCACCGATGAAGATAAACGTATCGCCTTACTATATTCATTACTTAAGGCATATGCTATTCTAAAGGATCTGCACCAGAACGTTGTTCTGACACAATGGAACTCGATAGATAAAACACTTAATGGTGACAATCTTTTAGTTGAGATATATAATATAGCCTCAGCTGACAAATTCGTTGATTCATGGTCGGAACAGACCAAACAAAAAATTGTTTCATGGTATCAGACTGTTTTATTTCAAGTTGGCATGTTGTCACGGACTGATCAGAGGTTAAGACAAGTGCGACTTACTAATGATACTTGGTTCCGCAAAGAAGGTGAAAGTTGGTTCCTTGAAGCATGTCTAATCTAATAAATATCTTCTATATTCGATGACAATAAAACAGCTATACAAAAAACTCTGTTCTCCAGAGTTTCAAGACACCGATAATGGTAGTCTTACCTATAATTTCTACATCTATCAATACCCAGCAGAGAAGGAATACGACATGAGAGAGAATATTGTGGACTTTTGTGACAAGTTGGCTCGTCCTGCAGTTTTTGTCGATGTTCTCGCAATAAATCTGTTCAAGGAGTTTTGTGCATACCTAGACTCGACTCCAATGGGTGAAGGTACCGTACTTACAGATAGCCTTGAGAGTGAAGCTGAATATCCTGAAGATATCCTCAACGAACTTAAGGAAACAGCTCGTTCATCAGATTTCTATAAATATCTTCATGAAAGAATCAATGAGCATCTTACGGAACAGCAGACAGGCAATAGCAAACCATACGTTTTTGTCTATGGTATAGGTAGTATGTTCCCTTATTTGAGAGCTAATGTATTTCTCACTTGCATGGAGCAGTTCAATCAGGTGAATCAGTACAAGATGATCCTATTCTATCCAGGAGAAAGCAAAGGTAATTCGTATAGTTTGTTCAGTAAACTGGAAGACATGCATGCCTACCGGGGTACGCTCCTTAATTACACCGAAGAATAATAACCATCCAATAAATACAGCAATATGAAACTTAAAGAAATATATAACAATAAGATCGAACGTGATGTCAATCCTGCCGTATCTATTACTGATGAGAGTGATAATACTATCAACACAGAGATTGAAGAGTACGTTTTTACAGATGACATCATCAACAATCTCTACGACCTTCTTACAACTATCAAGGATACAAAGAAGCAGAATGACTTCGGTGAATGGATCAAAAAGCACGCTCATGTAGGTATTTGGGTGGATGGTTACTTCGGATCTGGTAAGTCTCACTTCCTGAAGTATCTGAGCTACTGTATTAACCCTAAGTATAGCGACAAAGCGCTGAGCCGCATTATAGACGCTGTTGATGCAATTGACCCACTGGATGACACTCACGACATTACACCTACGACCGACCAGATAAAGGAGGTGGCCCGCTGGACAAAGGATGCCATCGTCAGAACATGCAACATCAACCTGCTTACCTACAAGGATGATAATGACAGAGAACAGAAACATTCCTTCCTGAGTATCTTCTGGAGTCTGTTCAACAAGATGAGAGGCTACAACTACACCCAGTTCTATCTTGCTCAGCACCTTGAAAAGGCACTTGATGAGGAAGGTGTACTCGACCAGTGGCATACTCGCATGAAGGAACTTAAGTATGATTGGGAAACACCAACTGGTGCATCAGCACTTGCAAATCGCAGATTAAATATAGCTATTGAAGAAGCAAAAAAGATTGCTCCAAATCTTGATTATGAAGCTATCCGTGCCAAGATCCTTGCTAAGGATGACAAAGTTAATAGTGATACCTTTGCATATGAGGTAAAAGAGTATCTTGACAAATTCCCTAATGGCGGCAAGAATGCACGCCTGTTGTTCCTTGCCGATGAGGTCAGCATGTTTGTAAATGGCAACCATTCATTCCTTGGTCAGTTGCAAGAACTCATCACTCGCACTTCTGAAGTGTGTGACAACCGAGTATGGATTATCTGCACTGCTCAGCAGAACATTGAACAGGTCATTAGCGACTGCCATGTGCAAAAGACTACAGATGAGTACGGCAAGATTATGGGACGCTTCGAAGTACGCCAGTCTCTTGAATCAACAAAAGCAAAAGAGATTACACAGAAGCGTATTCTTGACAAGAAACCAGAAGTTGTAGGAATGCTCGAAACACTGTATCGTGAGAAGAAGTCTGCTCTTGAGGCTCAGTACAATCTGCCTGTAGGTTTTGATGCTTTCGACTGCAAGGAAACTTTTGTGGGTTACTACCCATTCGTGCCATTCCAACTGGACCTTATACTCAAAGTGTTCGAGGCGTTTCAGGTTCATGGCTTTGTAATGAAGGAGGTGAAGGACAACTCACGCTCAATCATTCGTGTCACCCATGCCACAGCCAAGGATAACTGTGAGGAGGAAGTTGGGCGTTTTATGTCGTTCGACCAGTTCTACAATACGATGTTCAAAAACTCGTTACAGAATGCCGGTTCACGTGCCATCGAGAATGCACTCAATGTAGTCAAACACCATGCTGATGCTCAGTTTGGCGAGCGTGTTGTTCATGTGCTCTTCATGATATGCAACCTTCTTGAAGAAGACCGCAAGTTGTTCCCAGCTTCGCTCGACAACGTCACTATCCTGATGATGGACAATATCGATGAGAACAAGCTCCAGTTAAAGAACCGCATCCAATCTGTTACAGACTTCCTCGTTGATCACCACATCCTTCGTGTTGATAAGAACGAACAGGGAATAGAGGCATTCGGATTCTTTACAGCAGCAGAACGCGAGATTGCCAACAAGATAGAATCGCAGACTGTTGATAACCTCTATAAGGGCGAGCAGTTGCAGAAGGCTTTTGTCAAGATTCTCGGGGCTTTCAAGAACAAGGAAAAGTTCCTCGGTCGTGACTTTGCTATGCGCTATCAGTTTATTGACCATACGATGTATTCTGGAAATAAAGAGATTGTTGTGGACTTCTGCTTCGAATCCAATCAAGATACTATCAGCCAGCATGTCATGCACAGCAATGTGCTTGGCAATCAACTGACCTTCTTCCTTGATCCCCTCTATGCCTCAAATAAAACGTTGATACGGGACCTTGAGTGGTACTGCAAGGTGCAGAAAGTAGTAGCTGTAAAATCATCTTATTCCGATCAAGCGCGTTCTGTCATCAGCGATTTTGAGACTCGTGCTGACGATATGTACAAGACACGCATTGAACCGGAACTCACCGACATGTTCAATCGCTGTGCAGTAGCCTCTGGTCATAATGAAATTATGCCTGTTGAACTTGGCAACCTTAAAGGTGTAGATCGTCTGCGCAAATCCTACGAGCTACACTTCTCGCGCCTTTTTAATAAGGCAGGTCTTGTACAAAGTCCTTCTATGCCAAAGAACATGGCAGACCTACGTTCGAAGATTCTGCGCCCAATTGATGACAATGAGTATTCAGCACTGAACCCAATCACTGATGCAGAGGATCAGATGATTCAGGTCATCAACCGCGCAGCACGTACCCATGAAGTAACTGTGAAGGAACTGCTCACAATATTTGCTGATGCTCCTTACGGCTGGGTAGATCACTGCACTCTTTATGTGGTCAACGAATTGGTTCGTCGCCGTCTCTATGACTATGCTATGAACAATAGCACCGATGTGGAAACACGCACTATTGCACAAGAGATTGACTCACAGCCATCACATATCACGCTGAAGCCTGCACAGCTTATCCCTCAGCAGATCATAAACGACTTCATCTCAGCATGGAACAATATCTTTGGACTAGCCAATGCACAGGTCACAACTGATGGACGTGAACTCTGCCGTCGTTGTCGTGAAGGAAAGGACAGCCTTGAGAGCTACATCAGCGAATACAACGAGAAAGCATGTAAGGCTGGCAATAACCTATTCGCCAAGCCTATTGTAGAAGCCATCAATCTCATGGAGGAATGGAAACTTATACGTGATCCTAAGACCTTCTTTGACAACATCATTGCGAATAAAGACTCTGGTCGTGCCGTTATCGAGGAGGCAAAGAAATGCATCAAGTTCGTTGACTCGCAAATGACGAACTATAACAAGGTGCTCGACTTCATAGATAAAAACATCATCAATTTCACCTGTCTGCCAGCTGATACGCAGCCCGGTGTACAGACTCTCCTTGCCATCAAGCAGGATCCGCTGCCAACTATGCAGACCTATGGACAGCTGATGCGTACCCTGGAGCAAGCTATCAGGACACAACAGACAGAGTATCGTAAGCAGATACTTGCGGCTTATCAGTCAACCTATCAAAAGCTCCATGCTATCTGTGATCAGAATAGCATAGAGTACACATTCCTGCCTGATATGACACAGCTTGTTGAGACGAAGCAGAAGGAGGAGAATCTGCTCCTGCTAAAGCAGAATGCCAACACTACGGAGTTCTTCAATGAGCAGCAGATGTTCATCATCAACGAGCATAATGAACGTATCAAGAAGGCTCAGGAGCAAAACAACAACGATAATGATACGGACGATGTTGATGATGTTCAGAGCAATGATCCTACACCTCAAACAAGTGTAGTCATTGAGCCGTTGGCTTTGAACACTCCAAGCAAGGTTCTTCGTACTGAGGCTGAAGTTGACACCTATATATCAGACCTTAAAGCTCAGATTATGGCTAAGCTCAAAGAAGGAGAACAAGCAGTTATGATAATGCAGAATTAAAACAAACGAAAATATGAATACTTCTGAAATAAAGAAATTCGCCATTGCGGCTCGCAAGAAGCTTATTCAGGGCGTAATCAATAAGATATCTACACTTGGTTTCAACGCTCAGGGAGAAATTACCCTTGAGCAGATGCCGGTATTGGCACATAACGATACCAACTTCAACGGTCGCATCATTCCTGGCACTAACTTCTATCACCAGTGGATGTCTCTTCACGCTGCTATTCAGGAGAAGGGCGTGAAGAACATCTACGAAGAGGTTGCCTATACTTGGTTCAACCGCCTCGTGGCAATACGCATTCTTCAGAAGCAAGAGCAGAGTTTGATTACCAATGTTCTTGACTTCGTTGATGACAGTCGTACCCCTTCTATCGTCAATGATGCTAGACATGACATTTTTCCTGAAGGTATCGATGAAAAGACGATGGCAGAACTGAACAATTTGCTTCGTGACGACAATAAGACCACAGAGCAGTTTGCCATTCTCATCACAGCTTTCTGTCATGCTACTCCCATGATCAACAAGATCTTCGGTCGAATGAACGACTATACCGAACTCCTTTTGCCAAGCGACATTCTTGCAGCAGGAGGTTTTGTGGATATGCTCAACAACTCTCCTTATATAACCGATGACGACTATAAGCAGACAGAACTTATCGGTTGGCTCTATCAGTTCTATATCTCTGAGCGTAAAGACGAGGTATTCGGCCTTGGCGAATGGAGTGCAGAAGATATTCCTGCCGGCACACAGATCTTTACGCCCAACTGGATTGTGAAGTACATGGTGGAGAATACTCTCGGTCGCATCTATATCGACAATCATCCTAACGCTTCGTTCAAAGACGATTTGAAGTATCTCGTAAAACCAAGTGAGGGTGAGCATCCTGTCTTTGAATATGGTGCACTTGAAAATCTTCGTTGTGCCGATTTCAGTTGTGGTTCTGGCCATATCCTTGGAGAGTTCTTTGACCTTCTCTATCGTCTTTATGAAGAGGAATGGTACGATGGAAGAACAGCTATAGAGAATATCTTCAAGCATAATCTTATGGGTATTGACCTAGACACTCGTGCTATGCAACTTTCTACCTTTACCCTTATGCTTAAAGCTTGTCAGAAGGATGAAAGTTTCAAGAATGCTGAATGCATGCCACAGGTGCTCGATATGCCGTCAATAGACTTCAATAATGTTTGTGGAACAGTCAACTACTTGTTTGAAAGCTACAACGCCAACATTCGCAAAGAGATTACCGATGCATTCCGTATTGTGGAGAAGGCTGATGAGTTGGGTTCTATCATGAAGTTCAATCTTTGTGAGGCTTCTCGTGAAGCTATGACTGCCGTTGTAGCTAAATATCGTGAGCAAAACGATGCTAATACTGAAATCGTAAAGGCAATGGATCTAATACTGATGCTTACTGATAAGTATTCGGCTATCGCGATGAATCCGCCTTATATGGGTAATAAGCATATGAATGCTACTCTGAAGAATTATGTGAAGAAGAACTATCCAAACACAAAGACAGATCTCTTTGCCGTGTTTATGGATGTTGCGATTGATCGACTCGCTGATAGGGCAAAGTATGGAATGATTAATATGCAGTCTTGGATGTTCCAAAGTTCTTTTTGTCTATTAAGAGAAACAATTATTCAAAGGTATGCCCTAGAATCTTTAATTCATTTAGGCAAACATACATTTGATGAACTTAGTGGCGAAATTGTTCAAAATACAGCATTTATTATTGCTAAGTATCATGTTTCCAATGTATGTGGTAATTATTATAGACTAGTAGATGCTCAAAATTGTTCAGAAAAAGAACTATTGTTTTTGGAATGTAAAGATTCTACAAACCATAATGCCTATTATGGTAATATTAAACAGGATTACATTCAATTAATACCTGATTGTATGTGGGGATACTGGCTGAGCAGTAGATTGGTATCCAATTTTTCATATCCTCGGTTATCTTTAGTGGGACAAACTACGAAAGGGATTATAACGGGTAAAAATGAATTGTTTATAAGATTATGGCATGAGCTAAACTATTCACAAATTAAATTTGGATGCACTAATGTTCAAGATTCTATTATATCCAAGTATAAGTGGTTCCCTTGTAATAAAGGGGGAACCTTTAGAAAATGGTATGGAAATAATGAATATGCCATAGACTGGTTTAATGATGGATACAATGTAATGAGATCAGCAGAAGAAAATGGATGGCATGCTCAAGATTACTATTCATATATGAAATTTCGTCCTGTGATTTCTTGGAGCAGTGTGGCTGGGACTCCTGCTTTTCGATATAAATCTAATGATCTTGTTGAGCACGCAGGAATGGCATATTTTCCCAAGGACGCAGAATATATATATTCATATTTAGGTTTTTTGTCTTCTCCAGTAGCAAGAGCATATTTAGCTGCTTTTTCTCCTGGATTGAATATTAATGCAGGAGACATAGATAAACTACCTGTACGAACCGAAATCCTTGAGGATACTTTGTCTGAAATTATAGTCAAAAAAAACATCTCCATCTCCAAACAGGATTGGGATGCCCACGAAACCTCATGGGACTTCAACGAGAATGAATTAGTTCGTATCTTTAAGGCTAATGGCAGTGGCGACACTTTAGAGCAGACACTCAATGCCTTCATTGCAGAATGGGCAGGAAAGTTCTACGAGCTTCATAGCAACGAAGAAAAACTGAATGAGCAGTTTATCAATATCTATGGATTGCAGAACGAACTAACTAAGGATGTTCCTCTCAATGAGGTGACCATCCTGCAGCAAAAGGAGATAACGATAGACAATGGACAACTGAAGTGGAACAAGGATGTCATCATCAAGCAGCTCATCAGCTATGCTATGGGATGCTGGATGGGACGCTATCGCCTTGATCGTCCAGGACTCCACATTGCCCATCCTAATCCTACAGAACAGGAACTGCAACCATACACAGTCAATGGCAAGACATTCGACATTGATGAGGATGGCATAGTGCCACTGATGGACGAGGATGCTCCATTCCCAGACAATGCAGAGAAGCGCATGAAGGAGTTTGTTGAAGTTGTGTTCGGCAGTGCAAACAAGGCTAAAAACATTGACTTCATCAATGCCACACTTGGTAGAAACATCAACATAGCAAAGTACCTGAAGAACGACTTCTGGAAGGATCATCTGGCACGCTACCAGAAGCGTCCTATCTACTGGCTCTTCCAAAGTTCCCGTAAAAATCCTGCATTCCAAGTGTTAGTGTACATGCATAGAATGGATGCCTACACCTGCGAGAAAGTGCGCACGAAGTACTTGCTCGTTTATATTGAGCACCTGAAGAACCGCATCCTTTATCTGAAAGGTCAGCCTACAACAGCTACCGTAACGCGCGAACTGACTAAGCATGAGGCTGCCCTGAAGGAATGTCTCGATTATGAGGCTCGTCTGCACAACATCGCCAACCAGCAAATTGCTTTCGATCTAGATGATGGTGTGAAGGTAAATTATGCTAAGTTCGGAGATGTGCTGGCTGCAATCTAATCAAAACAACAGAAGATTATGACTACACAAGAAAGAATATATAGTTACTTCCAGCACAACCAGAAACTGCGTGTTCTGTTCATCTTCGATCCAATTGGTGGATTGTGTGACGAACTGCAGCATGAGGACTGGCAGGCGGGATTCATGTACCATGAGTTTGATGGCAAGTCATGGTTCAATCTGAAATACCATCTGGAACACGACTGGTATGAAAAGAAGGTGGTGTTGCTGTTCCGACAACTAGAACCTCAGAACTCAAGTGCTTTGCTACAGTTCCCATTGGCTGATTTGCTCGTTGCTAATGCTACCTATCGTGAGGATGACTATGCCGAGTTCATGGAACAACACGGATTGCCAAACACCATGGAGGTGAAAAAATACGTCAGCAAGCATGTAGCAGACTTCCGATTGAAAAAGTTCAATGATGTGCTTGCCCCTTACTTCAACCGTAATGACTTCACCGAGGATAATATAAACCGCGGATTTATCTCTGTTTACCTTGGACTTAAGCAGGTGTTGAACTGGGATCGTATCATTGCACGAGTAGTATGCCTTGGCAAACAGGAAGAGGAAAAGAAGCGTGAAAAGTTTTTCATGCAACTCCAAAAGAACCAGGATGCCTACGATGCATTGCAAAACCGATTGGAACGTATCACAGGTCAGCGCTATGAAGTCAACCAAACGGAGAAGGTGCGCAGAGTAGCCGAAGCTATCAAGTACAACTGCATCATGGCACTCATTAGCGAGGATGCACGCGATAACTATCGCACGCTTAAGATAAAGGATCAACTTATGCTAGGGCGATTCAACCAGTTTATTGAGAGCATCCGCAATGACCGCGAACTGTCTGAACATTTCAATGCTGCTGTATCAGAACTGGCTCGTGATGTAAAAGAAGATGAGATAATTCGTATCTATGGCACTGATCAGCCATACGGTATGATGACAGATGCCCTATGCTGGCCGATACTGAAGGAAACATTAACATTGCTGCCTATAGAAGCAGGTGTGGCTACGGACAGACTCCAAAATCTGTTGCAGCTCTTGGAAGAGTGTTCTTTAGCTAAATTGTCGGTTGAAACGGTGTTGAATATCAGCCGATACTATCAGAAAGCTAATACTACTGGTACTTTACGACTGAATACTCCTAATGACTACATCAAGCGCTATACGGAGGATTTCTATCTGATGGATTTTTACTATCGCAAGACATTGGAGTCTTTCTATCAAATAAAGGCTGTGGATTGTCCATTCTATTCTCTCATAGCAGAGCAAAAGAAACTTGTGGACATACACTATTCACAGAAACAACAGCTGTTGAATGAAGAGTGGGTGGCCTGTTTGAGAGACTTTGGCGGTAAGTATTCATGTCTGTCATATCCTCGTCAGGAACACTTCTACCAGAATATAATCAAGCCAGTTACAACCAAGCAGGTAGTCATAGTGAGTGATGCTATGCGTTATGAAGTGGCTGCAGAATTGATGCAGAAGCTGAATAAGCATAAGCATAATACCAATCTCTCTGCTCAGATAGCTATGATGCCTACTGAGACTAAATATTGCAAGCTATCACTTTTGCCACACAATGAATTGAAATTGGAAGGTTCGTCAATGACTATAGATGGAAAGGTGCTTATAACCAATGATCAGCGTACAGCTCATATGTCGCAATACAGAACAGGTGCTGCTTGCGTTGACTACAAAAAAGTGACTGAATCCGGCCAAGATGAGATGCGAGAACTCTTCAAGAGCCCTATCGTATATGTGATGCATGACAAAATAGATAAGGAGGGGCATGACCAAAGTGCAATAGAGATGACAACTGCTTGTGCTACAAGCATTGAGCAGTTAGCAGCATTAGTTCATCGCATTCACATGACCTTCAATGTGACGGATGTTTACATCACCTCAGACCATGGATTCCTATTTGAGGATAAGGCATTCGAGGATAAGGATAAGCATCAGGTAAGTGACGCTGATATCGAAAAGAAGACTCGCTACTATCTCACAACGAGCGATGCCAAACAAATGGGCATTACTAAGTTTAAAATAGAAGAGGTGTCGGGTATGAGTGCACCCGACGTTTATGTAGCTGTGGCCAATGGAACCAATCGCATGATGGCGTCAGGCGGTTACAATTTTGCCCATGGAGGTGCTGCCCTACAGGAGATTATCACTCCACTTATTCATAGCAAACAGGTACGAAAGGAAGTACGTCAGAAGGTTACAGTTAGCTTTACAGGCAATGCAAATCTCACTCTTGTGTCAAACATGGTGAAATTTGCCCTAATGCAGAACGAACCTGCAGATGGTACGCTTAGAGCCCTCTACCTGAAGTATGGTCTGTATGTAAATGGCACACTCACAGGTCGACTTGAAGAGTTGATATTAGGAAGCACAAGTGAGAACTATGCAGAAAGAGTGAAGGATATCACCATCCGTCTTGCTTCTATCCCTGGAGCAAACGACATCATTGAGCTTCGAGTATATGATGCAGAAGACATGCTTAACCCTCTGCTTAGCAGAAACGTAAAAAATAGTATGGCTGGCATGTTTGATGAAGTTGATTTTTAATCATTAGAAGAAATGGAACAAGAACTTCAGAAAAAAGTAATGGAAGCCTTCATTGGTAAGGTTGTCCGTAAGGATTTGGCTTTCCTCGTAAAAGGAAACCTTCCTGTACCCACATACGTTTTGGAATATCTTCTTGGTCAGTATTGCGCCTGTGATGATCCTGTTCTTATTGAACAAGGACTTGAAAAGGTAAAAGATGTAATCACGAAGAATTATGTTCAGCGTCAGGATGCAGAGACCATAAAAGGTCTCATCCATGACCTTGGCAAGTATCGTATTATAGATAATGTGTCTGTTCAGTTGAGCGAGAAGGATGATGAGTATCATGCTTCATTCGCCAATTTAGGAATTTCTCATGTTCCGATTGGAGCAAACTATGTGAAACAGAATCCAAAATTGCTTAGTGGTAATGGTGTTTGGTGCATCGTTACAATAGGCTATATCTCTGGAGAAAACATAAAAGTACGCTGGGAGATACTGACACTAAAGCCAATACAAATTTCCAATATCGATATACAAGATTACATTTCTCAGCGAGAAAAGTTCACTACAGAGGAATGGATGGATTTCCTCGTTCATACTGTTGGTTTGAATCCTGAAATGATGAACAGACGAGAGAAGTTTATTTGCTTAAGTCGCCTGCTTCCACACGTGGAAAACAACTTCAACTTTATGGAACTTGGTCCAAAAGGAACAGGTAAGAGCCATGTATTTCAGGAACTCTCACCTTACGGAGTGCTCGTGAGTGGTGGTGATGTTACCAGCGCACGACTTTTCGTAAAGATGAGTGGCAACAAGGAAATTATTGGACTTGTTGGCTATTGGGATGTTGTTGCGTGGGACGAATTCGAGCAACAGAAAGGCCGTGCTGTTGATGCTACTCTGATTGACATAATGCAGAACTATCTTGCAAATAAAAAGTTCAATCGTGGTAAGGGTACACATGAGGCATCGGCATCTATGTGCTTCGTAGGCAATACAAAGCACACTGTTCCATATATGCTGAAGAACTCTCACCTTTTTGAGTCTATTCCAACCTCTTTCATTAAGAGTGCATACCTTGACCGTATTCATCTATATAATCCAGGATGGGAAGTTAGCATTCTAAAAAAAGAGTCTTTCTCAAAGGACTATGGTTTGATTACTGACTATATTGCTGCTGTTCTACATGAGCTCCGCAAGGTAGATTACTCATCTCGCCTTCGTGATTATGCAGATTTCAGCAAATCACTTTCAGAGCGTGACCATAATGCGATCCGTAAGACATTCTCAGGTTTGATTAAACTTCTTTATCCTAACGGTAAATTTACTGATGAAGAGGCTTATGAGATTATTGACTATGCAGCGGAGTGTCGTAAGCGTGTAAAGGATCAGATTTACATAATTGACGAAACTTTCGTAGAACAGGGTATCGCTCAGTTTGAATACGTGAAGCCAAATGGTCAGAAGGTTGTAGTAGAGACTCTTGAAAGACTCGAAAATCCAGACATAATGGCAAACTTTGGCAACGAGACGACAGAAGAGAATATTGATACCACAAACGCTTCTGCTGTTACATCTTCCATTCCTATAAAGGAAGAACCAAAATTATCATCAAAATTTATTGAGGTGCGTGAGAACCAACGAGGTATCAGCTACAAGTCGCTTTTCGCCGATTACATGCGTTCGGCTAAGAAGATGACTATTGTTGATCCATACATTCGAGCAACATTCCAGATAGATAACTTGGTAGATCTCATCCGTACATTTGTTGAATCTGCGAAGGAAACAGAAGGATTGCAAATTGAATTGCACACCTACGAGAATGATGAAAAGCTTCCTGCTCTAATTGATAATCTTGATCAGATTCAGGATGATTTAACAAAGTATGGTATAGAGTTCACATATGCCTTTGATGCAGATCATGACAGAAGCATATCTTTGGATAATGGTTGGCGAATGATTCTCAGTCGTGGCATTGATATCTTCGAAAAGTTTGACCGCTTCTCTCTATCTAATCAGCGACAAGAGTTAAGAAGATGTCGAGCTTTCTCAGTAACATATCTGGAAGAATAAGGACTACCTCATAATTTATAAGACATACAGACAAAATTTCGTTTCCTCGGGGAGAAAGCAAAACTTTCCCCTCGTTGAATAACCTACTCCATTGCCACGAGACAGCATTAATGGCTCAAATAAAAAAACATCAATGTAACAATTTGGTTGTTCATACTAACCTACGTAAATAGAACTGTGTCAATCCTTTAATTGTTCTCTGCTTTAGCCTAACGCATCTTAAAAAAACTTTGATTATCAAATATTTATCCAAAAGTAAAATCATAGATAATTAGGTTTGTTTGGGATTGACACAGTTTGAATTATGGTCTCAATTATTATCCAAATACATAGCTGTATCGGGATATTATTGACAGTTTAGTATTTCATTGGCAAAAAGAATTTTGGACAAAAATATCTGGTAGTATTTTAATAAAAAATTGACTTTAGCTTATCTTAGTGATTTATAATTATCGATAATTATACTATCCGAATTACCGAAAAGAAATTTCAATATTATAGTGCAGTGCTCTCATTATTCTATTATCCTGACAAAATAATACAATGATAAAACTTAATTTTTTTATTACTACTAATTATTAAAACCATCATTATAGTAGCGTTTTTTTATTCTATTCTAACGTACTGGTTATATGATATGAATATGGATTGTCCTTATCTCTTACTGCATAAAAGATAGCATCTTCATGAATTTCATCTGACATGAACTGTAATCTGTATATATCCAATAAGGAATTCATAATTTTAATATAATCTCCCTTTTCTTCCATCTTTCTATATAATTCACCGTCAATTTTTATGTAATCAGTATCTTTCCATATACGTTCTGAGATATCAAGTGGGACATCCTTTCTCACTTGAGAAAAGTCAGACAAATAATCATTCCCCTTGATATTTCCTCCAACAATCAGATTCTGTGGCAATTCTTTGATTAGTGTTTCTCTGATATCCAAATCACCTTTTACAATAAGGTTTTCAGGAAGCTTTTCTATCAATGTATCTGATATTGTAAGATTACCATTGACTATCAGATTATCAGGTAACTTCTTCATTACTTTATTACCATATAAATATATATCTCCACCAATACGTACACCGTCCGGTATTTCCGCGATACAACTGTTGACTAGACACAGTTCATCTCCTATCTGCAGATTCTTAGGTAATGATTTGATATTTGTAGAATACAATTCAAGTTGACCATGTACATACTTTATATCCGGTAGTTCAACGATATTTGGGCAGTTCTCGATATATAACATTTGTGCATATCCTATGCATGATTGTGGAATTGTCTTTATGTTAGGGCAATTCACCAATACCAGACTTGCCCAGCATAATGATTTCTTCGGAATAGTTTCTATATCGGAATTTATCAAGTATAAATATTGTACTATAAGATTTACAGGTAAACTTTTCAGGTTCGGACAATCCTGGATATGCAAGTAATTGATTCGCAAGTCATCCGGTAAGTTCTTCAATGATGGACAATTAACCAATATAAGGCCGTATATATTTAGGCCGTCAGGTAAACTGTCAACGTTATCTCCCGACAATGTAATTGTCTCATCACCATTCTCCAATTTATCGACAGTTACGCCGGCTATTCTACAAATATCTTCTTTTGTCATAATAAAAATATTAGATTATAACGTTTAATTGATTTCCTATAAAGGTAATATAAGACTTTAGATGTTTAAAAGGTATTCTACTATACTTCTCCAATCTGGATATTCATCCGAACCGAACAGGATAAGTTCACCTTCAAATTCTTCTGCGCCATTTTTAGTCCTGTCATCAATGAGAAAATCGCCTTTATTAAGATTTTTATGATGCGTAAGTATCAGTCTTTTATATGCATTATTTCCAAGATGCTTCTTTACCCATTTCAGTTTATCTGACCATGCGCTTAGATTCCCATGGGGATGTAGAGAGAATGTAGGTGTCATATTTCCGAAAGTAAATTAAAAGACTCCACAGCACCTTCCATAGGCAGCATCTTTGAGAAGATGTCAGGTGTCTCGTCATATCTTCCTTCATACTCTATCTTTTCTTCTTCTGTCAGTCTGGCTATTCCTGTCTTAAAATCCACAAGGACATTGTCCATGTCGATGTATAGGATTTGTTTTTTATCCATTTCATTTATGTTTTAAAATCGTTCTATATCTGCATTTCAAAATATTTTCCGTTCTCTAAACAATCGCAGAAGATAATCTTGTTGTCATCAGGATATACCAACTTTGTTATATCCTCTACCCTGTTATGTCCTACCACCTGTGTAAATCCATGTAAAGGGTCCTTTAACTCAGAACGGTCAGCCCAGAATATACCACCTACACGACCTTCTTCTCCACCTCTTCCAGCACCAATACGGCATAAAGCTTCAATCTGATTATCACTCGGGTTATTCAACTGGTATGCAATATTGTGGTCTATATTTCCCTTAAAATCCTTTTCAAACCATCTCTGTGATATTCCGGCATGTGTAAAGATAACGTCTTTTATCTGAAAGGCATACTGAAACAACTTGAAATTCTCAATAAACAGTATACCGGCTTTTCTTGAGATACGAAAATCAAACCTTGTACATATTTCTGCATCGCTGCTGATATAGTGCAGGTCATGATTTCCTAAGAGTAAAACCACTCTGTCCTTGTTGTTTCGCTTAAAATCTATGATTTCGATTAGATTATCCAGTATTTCATCACAATCATACTCTACATATGGATCAAGATAATCTCCCAAAAATACTATCTGGGCATCCTTATTCCCATCTACTATATTTCTCCATTTGGTGGAGCCATGTATGTCTCCTAAAGCTATTACTTTATTCATATCATTAATCTTTTTTGTTTGTTCTCCTATTTAATTATCTACTTTAGGTACCTTGATAGTCAAATATATAAACCGAGTATTAAATCAAGAGACCTTTCTCCCCTGGGTTAATAATAAGTAATCCAAAAAGCTTTAGACAGAAAAACACCTGTTCATAAATATCATTACTCCTGGTTTCATCTTAAAAGATACTTTAATATTCAATGTTGTTTTTATAGATAAGAGGCATCTCTAAGACATTCAATTTATGTATATCTCAACAAAAACTTAACCTTACAGTTATTTTGTATAAAATATTGGTAATACCTCTATACTTCTTGAAAGTTGAAGCAAAATTGAATGTAACATATTAATCAAAGTAAAAATTTACTTTCTCTGTTCCTATAAGGGCATAACCTGAATTTAACTTTGTAAACTTCTAAGACGAACCATGATAAAATATTTCTGCCATAATTTCTAATCTGCTTAATTTTATAACGCAAAAATAATGTGTTATATCAAAACAATACATTAATTTCATTAATACATAGTTTTCTCTTGATATTATTGGTAACAATTTCTAAATTAGCCACATATTTTAATAAAGATAGTAATTATGTTACAGAAAATTAGAGAACTTATATGTATAGGAGCAAAATTTGATCACTTCCCTAAGACTGATAGGGAATACGAAAAGATATCTACCTTAATAAGTGTTAAGTCAAAAAGGAAAACAGAACTTCACATCAATACATTAAAGAGTGTTTTTGACCATTGGAAGAGAGGAACAAGAGAACTTAACGAGTCTACAAAAGAAGCTATATCTGATTTCTTAGGTTTCGATGACTGGGATGATCTTATAAATAATCTAGATGAGATCTATAACTGTTCTATACAATATAATTGTCTTATAAGAAAAAGGAATGTGTCACTACTTGGTGAATGTGACTTCAGCACCAGAATAATGTCTCTGGATAAAGGTAGTGAGATTGTAATAAGATACTCCCCAGACAGGGAAATTAAAGTTAGAGTCATTGGTAATGACAGGTATAAGGTCGTTTCTTCAGTAAACTCTTCATTAATAGAGAATGACGAAATCACAATAAAATCCTTTCAGATTGGGATAGAGTTCGCAGCATTTGATGTAAAAAGATATGGGGAGATAAAAGGTGACTATATAGCAGCAAGTGGACATGTCATCACAAAGGTTATAATATGCTCCGAATAATGAGATTAATGAAATTAATGGAACTTATTTAAATTCCATTATATCTTTGCAGCATAAAGAACAACAAGCAGATTTAATCGTAAATTATAACACATTATGGCTGATATTATTAAAGTTACATTTCCAGACGGTACAGAGTTTTGTTATAAATCATCTGTTAACACTGTAATTGCAGTGCTAAGAAAATTAGGCAAAGAAAGATTTTCTGAAATCAACTTTACGCTTGGTAGCAGACGAGTAGTATCGCAAGTTTACGATCCTAAATTAAAAAGCTATCTTAAAGAGATAACAGACGGATGGTATTATTTTAATCAAAACGATACTAAAGGAAAAACTAATCAGTTAATCAATCTCAATCGCCAATTTAATCTTGGTATGAAGATTGAAGTTGGAGCCTTCAAAGGTTCCTCTGACCCTAGTATACCAGGTTCAACCCGTTCTAAAAAACGTCTTGTGGTAACAATGCCTGATGGTGGAGTAATAAATCATGAGAGCTATCGTGATGTATTTGCAGATTGCATCTACAAACTTGGGCCGAGAAGAGTTTCTGCTAAAGCAAATATAGAACTCAGTAAAAATCAGGATCTTTTTTCTACTACTAATCCAGAAGGGAATCGCTTTCAACTTGACGAAACACTTTATATGCTAATACCTTATACAGCTAAAGAGGCTATGAAGATTCTGAGAATCATTGCAATACGTCTTAATGAAAAAATAAGTGTAGAATATTTACCTATGTCGAACAAATAATTAATAATAAAACAATGAATAAACTTATAGACTGGATAAAAACAGAGCGTAATGAAGGAAAATCATGGGAGGATTTGCGTTATGCAGGAGAAGCTAATGAACAGGGTCTCATTGATTTTCTAACGTTTTCTTCCAGAAGAATGCACTGGCCTACTTTGACAGCAGAAGAATGGTATCAACTTATTGAACAACAACGCATAGAAGAAGAGAATCTAGAAAGGTTGATTGATACAAAAGGAGCTACTATTATCCATGCGAAAAATGAGTTGAATAACATTAGTATATCTACAGACGAGGATTCTGCATGGCAATGCTACAAAAGACTTCTTTTAAGATATAAAGGTTTTAAAGAAGATGTAGTTAATATTATGGAGGATGCTAATGTTAAAATTCTTCGCCGGTTGAGTCGTGATACTCGTGAAACTGGTCCTGTCAAAGGATTAGTTGTTGGTAATGTTCAGTCGGGTAAAACAGCAAATATGGCTGCCCTTATGTCTATGGCTGCTGATGCAGGTTGGAATATGTTTATCGTTTTGTCTGGAATGATGGAGAATCTTAGGGTTCAGACACTGAAGAGATTGGTGGAGGATTTGAATTCCAATAATTGTAGATTGAACTGGGAAGCCATAGATAACCCCAAAAAAATTGAACAGTATGGAAGAAAATTAACTGATAAAAGTTTTACTGCTGAAAGTGACATGCGTTATCTTACTGTATGTCTTAAAAATTCAAAACGACTTCGCAATCTAATTGACTGGCTCAACAGTGATAAAAATCCCAGAAAAAATATCCGATTACTTATAATAGACGATGAAGCAGACCAGGCCAGCATTAATACACAAACACCAGCCGAACGAACTGCTATAAACAGATTAATCCTGAACTTAGTCAATAACAGAAATTCAAGAGGAGAGCAGACTTGCTGCAATTTTCAGGCAGTAAACTATATAGGATATACTGCCACTCCATACGCTAATGTTCTGAATGAATCCCCAGGACCAGAATCATTATATCCGTCAGATTTTATTACATCACTTACTGTATCAGATGAATACTTTGGTCCACAACAGATTTTCGGGTATGAGAGTGATGATGATAACTCAATCTCCTACCCAGGTCTTGACATTGTAAGACTGATTAATGAAGATGATATAGATGTTATTAAAGATATTCATGAAGAGGGAAATATAGATATTCCAGAAAGTCTAATCAATGCCATATGCTGGTTTATATGTGGAGTTGCATTCATGCGATATATCTGTTATAAGAAACCGGTTAGCATGTTAATTCACACAAGTAGGCTAACTACAGCTCATAATAATATGGAAGAAGCTATAACATCATTTTTTGAACAAAGAGAAACAAATGATATAATTGAATCATGCAGAAACATTTGGGAACGTGAAAGTAGCCGTTTCAGTAAAACTGCTTTTATTTCACAATATAAAAATTATGCAAACGCATCAAGCATAAATGACTATCCTAATTTTGATGAATTGCGTAAACATATAGAGCATCTCCTTTCTTCAGGTTTTAGTTCATTAGAAATGAATTCGGACTGTAAAATAAAATATGGTAGTGGTATTCATATCTGTGTAGACAACAGCGATAGAAATAATGATAGCTCAAGGCTGATTTATCCTAACGATAACGAATTGCCTTGTTATGCTCCAGCTTTCATGGTTATTGGCGGAAATACTCTTTCCAGAGGTCTTACTATAGAAGGACTGATTTCGACCTACTTTATAAGACCTGCTGGATGTGCAGACACACTTATGCAGATGGGTCGTTGGTTCGGCTATAGAAAAGGGTATGAACTCATCCCTCGTATATGGCTTCAGACGATTGTAAGAGAGAAGTTTCGTTTTATATCAGAAATGGATCAAAAACTACGAAATGAAATAAAGATAATGGCGGATTTGGGTCAAAATCCAGCTGAGTGCGGTCTAAAAATCAAGACTTCCCCTTCAGCTAAATTCCTTAGGATAGTATCGGGCAATAGAATGCAAGATGCTGTTGGGGCAGAATATGATTTTGCAGGTCATACAATGGAAACAGGTGTATTCACAAATGATGTAGAGTTACTTAGAGGTAATCTTAATCTGCTTTCTTCATTTATAAGCTCATTAGGAGACCCATCAACAGAAGTTAATGAAAATCCATTTGCAGCAAACTCTAAAGTATGGAAGGATATTCAACCACAAAGAATTAAAGAATTCCTTCGTAAATACAATTATTCTGAAAGACTTAGAGGCTTTAATGATTTAAATGTTTTTGAAGAATGGTTGGATAAGGTTACTGAAGAAGGACTGCTTGGCAATTGGAATGTTATTCTTGCAGGTAGAAATTATAACGAGACACTTGGGGAGCGACGAATTACAAACACAATATCAATTAATAAAATAAACCGAACTAGGCGTTACGAGGAAACAGGAGACAGAACAATAAACATTGGTGTTTTGCGTTCATTCAATGATTTCCTTTCAGATATCAGTTTGAGAAAAGAAGATCAGAGTATTCTATCTGCAATGATGGATGTAAAACACAATACGACAGCTCTTAACCTTTTTAGGGAGAAACTAGGTTTGTCAACAAATCCGCAACTTTTGATATATGTTATTGACAAAGACTCCATTCCACAAAGTAACAAAAACAGATATCCTTTAAATGCTGTGGAAGATATTGTAGGCTTTTCTATCAATATTCCTGGTATACGTAAAGGAATATCAACTATTCAGACATTGAAAGTCCGCATCAATAGTCCAGAATTTGACAGCGATGTCATTTAAATAACTATTAAAGTTTATAAGACTAAGCCAACTGATATACCCTGCATATATTCAGTTGGCTTAGTCTTTACTAAATGCTCATGGGATTATATTAATGAATTTAATGGCTCGTAATCTTTTTACTCTGTATCTTTGTAACATAATGATAATCTAAACATTTATGAAGACCGTGGAACTTATAAGCAATAGGATTTATGACGATTCAGATGTAGATTCATATTCACTGACTCAAGCTAGTGATTTGTCATTGGCATTTTCTAAAGTTTACCTGCCAAGACTTGATTCCTCCAACCTTAAGCAGCTCATATATGACCACTATAAGATATTGCCACGGATAAGGCTGACACTGCATGTATCAGTTGATATAGACGGAAAGACAGTAAAGGGTATTTGTCCATATGTGGTAGAAGATGATCAGGTGGACTATATAATGACAGGTAAACAAACAGACCTAACAAAGGCTAACCGTATTGCAACTGAGTACTTCAAATCAATAGGATATGATATTATTGATTGCAATACAAATGAAGCTGTAGTTACCTTTATTGAAAGACTATCAATAGACATGCCATCTGCAAATAAGTTTTTCAGAATTGTAGAAAGTGAAATTTAAAAACAGAAATGTATTATGACTTACAAGGCATATTCAAATATAGAATCTAAGGGTTCGGCAGACAGGGTCGCCGACAGGATAGCAGACTCCATAATAGACAAGTATATATTCAAGGATCATGATGCAATGATAAAGTGTCAGGCAATCCTTGCTCCCGGTTATGTGACTGTATATATTGAAGGTTATACTTCTGAATACGATGTGAATATTGATCAGACTGTGCGTGCCGTCCTTACTTCTGTAAACAGTCCGAACTTCTCAGATATAGATCCAGACTCTTATAGTATAAATATCATTAGGAAGACAAGATATCCTTTACGCTCTACATGGGACAGTACCATAGATAGAGGAGCTTCATGTTCCTGTACTGTGGAAGGATATGCAAGCAGTGAAACCGAAGAAATGGTTCCTTTGCACGAAAAGATGGCTTATCTGATACTCGACACAATGGACAGGATAAGAGAGGAAGGAAAACTGATGAAATATCTCGGACATGAACGGAAATGCCAGGTAGGTGTGACATACGACAGTGATAATGGACACCCGGTGATAGACTCGATCCATGTGAATACTCAGGCCCGCTTTGAATATTCCAATTATAATACAGACGAGGAAGATATAAAAGCCAAGCTCAAGAATGACCTGATTTTTATAGTAATGGACAGGGTCTTATCAGAGCATCCGGAACTGAAGGAGTATATCAGTCCTAATATACAATATAATATAGACAGATGTAGCTGCTACTCTATAAATGGAGTATTCCAGACCATTGGTGTTTCTGGAAAGAACCTTGGTTCAGGGTTTAGATACTGCGGTCTTACCCATAATGACACAAGGCGAAGTGCATCGCTTGCGGCACGCAACGTGGCAAAGAATATGGTTGCTGCCGGCGTTGCAGATAAGGTTCAAGTGGAACTGACTTATATGCAGGGTGTTGCTGCTCCTGTTGGCATCGAAGTCAATACCATGGGAACTAACAGGACAAACATGACTGAAGAATCGCTCGCTAAAATGGTTGATGCCATATTTGACTTGCGTCATCAGGCCAACATAGCGAGGTTAAGAATGGAAAATCCCGTCTACAGTGAATATGCAGAGCATGGTCTTGACGGTTTCAATAGTAAGCCTGTAAGGAAAACCATATTCCATAACATTATGGAGTACGATCCTGAAATTGCTGAAATTCTGTTGTTCCCATGGGAAGTATGTGATAAGATTGATATGATAAAGGATTATATTAAAAACACAGAAAAAGGTAACAACTTAACTCAAGAGTAGTCCGATTATATATCCAGAGCAGAGCAGTCTGCACCAACCGAGCATAATATTCATGCCACGGTGGTAATTTGATATGAGTTGTAATAATTTTATTTTATACACTAAAAACAAATGAATATGAGAAATGACAAAAACTGGGATATTATATCCTTAAACAACGTGCTCCATTTAGGAGAAGATTGCTGTTCAGTACACAGAAGGGAGGAAACGGTTGTTCATCCAGAGAGTAAGATCATTCTTATGGATGGAAGAACAATCGATTGCTTTCTCATGCCAGACAAGTCTGACGCCAATTGTAGTGAGGATATAGTTTCCTTGGATAAAACTTCTGAATACTTTATACACAAAAGACCTGCTCTGGCACCGTCAGATACACATTCCGACACAGAGAAAGAAAAAGAAAACCGTGAACTTTTCCTGCAGAATGCTTTTTTTCTGTTATCCATGAAGGACAGAATACTGAGTGACAGCAGACTGTTTCTGACAAAGGTTCCCATTATAAACGGACTTGCTTATAGCGGTACTTCAGGATTCCAGCATGTTACTCTTGGAGTTTACATTGAGTGGTGGTCTAATTTCAGTGAGGTAAACTTTACAGATGAAAACGGAAAGCAATATCTGGTATGCAAGGTTTCCGGCAGTCCCCTATCCGGCAGCAATACATGTACTGTTGCAACAAAGGACGGGAAATATACTCATGCACATCTAAAGAGTTTCCTTCCGGTATGGACATCCCTAATGGCTGTGAATACCAGATATACTGAAGCTAAACAGATTTATCAGGCTTACACATTAAGAGAAGCAATAAATATACTAAAGTCTAACACTAAAATTTAATATACAATGAATAAATCAGATATATCTTTTTTAGGCTTTATTGATGACCATGGCAATGGGATGTCAGATAAGAAGAATGGATTTTCAGCAAATAAGGGATTCAGAATGGTCCCATTAAAAGAACTGGTTAAACCTATTCAGTCTCCAGAAGATGAAGGATACATAAAAGGACAAAAATACTTGCGAGATGTTTCAGATGTCAGAAGATGCCATTTTAAGCGTTTCGAATATAGTCATCTGAAACCTCAATATAATACTATTCGCCCGGTATATACTGCTGATGACACTCTTCTGACATGCAATGCACGACAAATCACCAGCACCCAGTATTATATTCTGGACAGAGTTACACTGATATGTGACAAGGTTTTCTCACGGCCTGTACTGTTCAATCCATCGAAAGGAATAGTAAGCCTTAATAAATCATCATATTATGCCTTCGATATAAATACGGATATTGTGAACCCTCTTTATCTGATTAACGAACTGGTTAAGGATTATGTTCGCGAACAGAATTCATTAATTGATTCAGAAATGTTTGACCGGTTAAGTATTGACGATATACTTTCGATTTGTATAAACATCCCCGACTGCAATAACACACTTGAAAGACAAAAACAGATTTACACATATGAGAAGCAAATACTTGTTGCTGAACTTTTCCAGGCTTTCAATATGGATATAGATTCCATGAGTAGTTCCGATGCCAGGGCACTTCCTAATGATACTATAATAGGAAACAACAGATACAGGATACTATCTGTGATAGACTCGGGTGGCTTTTCTTTTACATATAAGGCTATTGACATGATAGACGGAGGAAACAGAGAAATAGCAATAAAGGAGTTTTTTATCAGAGGGATGCATAACAGGAACCAGAACCTGGAGGTTGTACCGATACTGAATTCAAGAATTGAGGAACTGCAGAAAGCCCGAGAAAAATTCTGGCTGGAAAGCGACAAAATCAAGGAGTTCAGCCACTGCCCTAATATAGTAAATGTCCATGACCTGTTCGATGAAAATGGCACCTGTTATTACACTATGGAATATATAAACGGCTGCGATCTGGGTTATTATGTTAAATCCAAAAGACAAAATGCCCTGCCCGAAAACGATGCACTCAATATCATTCGCTGTGTTTGCAATGCTGTAAAAACAATGCATAATGAGAAGATGAATCATCTTGATATCAAACCGGAGAATATCATGATTGAATATATAACTAACAGGATAATTCTGATTGATTTCGGAACGGCTACCCAGTTTGATGACAAGAAGAGTTCATTACTGAATTGTTATAGTAACGGATACACTCCTATTGAATATATGTCAATTCATGAATTTTGCCCTCAAAAGGATATATATGCCATCGGAGCTACTCTGTATTTCCTTCTTTCCGGCGAGAATCCTCCTTCTGCTTTTGATCTGGTTAACGGGAAAAACAGCCTGATAAGACCAGAGAATATCAGTGACCGCACATGGGATATTATCACAAGAGCAATGCAGCATAATTATCATGACAGGCCAACGTCTATTGATGAACTGAACCTATGAAATAACTGTTTATACATAAACATCAAAAAATCCTGACCCGGCATTATTCAACCGGATCAGGATTTTTTATAAGCAATTCTTTTCTAAGTTTGGCTTTAAACGCACTGGATGTCAGTTTAGGAGGCAGATATTTGGCCACTTGCAGATAAGCCTTGTCTATGCATTTCTCCACTTCTTCCCTGGCGTTTTCAATCTGTGATGCCAATCCCCAAAAGTCAATGACATCCTTTTCTATTTTTGATAGGTCAAGACGTGCCAGTTCGCCAGCAGAATAGGATAAGGATAACGGTATATCAATATCACCGTCGTATTGTTTTACTTTTACAGATACAGTATTATTGACTGTTAGAAAACCTGATTTAAGATTAAATTCCAAGCTCTTGGTCTTACAATCCTTTACCAGCATCTTAATCCATTTATAATTTAATGCAAAACACCCTGCTGCTGATGTCTCTGCATCGATTATATACTCTCCTCCAGGCACCAAGACAGAAACCTTATTTTGGTTATCTACCTTAAATGCAACAGAATATACTTCTGCATATTTCTTATGAGATTTATATCCTGTATTAAGCATCCTCAAAGCCTTATTGAGATTTTTCTTACTAATGTTTAATGATAGTGTTTCACCCATATTATAAAATTTTACTGTTATAATCCAATTTGAATACTTGTTTATTTATTACTTGTCTATATTGATAACTTCAAATTTGTGCATTCCATATTTATTGAAATCTTCGCTTAGTAACTCAATACCTTCTTGCGATAAAGACTCGTGAACATAAACCTTCTTCAAATAATTAAATGCTGATATACAGTGGATGGAGAATTCCAAGCCTTCAGGTATCTCCAGTTCTTTTAGGTTCTGACAACCTATAAGTGCTTCACGACCCATAAATTTTATAGTCCTTGGCATTCTAATACACTCAAGGTTTTCACAGTCAGAAAAACATGCCCCACCTATATAGTCAATTGTTTCCGGCAGTCTGATCTCCTTAGCCTTACATCCACTAAAACAATCTATCTCCAGTCCAATAACCGTATAATTCCTTCCATCAAATTCTACAACGGATGGTATTGAGATATGCTCACCATGTAAATAATCCTTCACACAAGCTACCATAACCTTTCCGGTTCTAATCTTTGCTTCAATACCATATTCCTCAACCCTCAATTCTGTAGCCGGCATAATGTTGAAGCCTTCTAATATATCAGGCTTCTCATATACATAATAATAACCTATCTCTAACCCATCATCGTTTTTTTGATAAAAGTCAGCTCTTTCTTGTTCATCAGTCTCCGTTTCATCCCAGCCACTGTCATCATCCAATCCGACATTCATATATTGGCTGTAATCAATGTGATATAATTCACACTTTACATCTGAAAATGGAATGTCATGTAACAACATTCCATGAAAATCGGAATATCTCCTTACCATCTCAAGAAAGCTCTCTTCGGTGTCTATGTTACCAACATCTTCTACATTAATAATTTCATAGTCGGTGTCATCAACCTCTGTTGTAAATCGCTCGTTTATTACTATATTGTTCTTATCCAGTTCAATTATTCTTTTTACTGAACCAGGTGTTCGCTTCAGTTTTATAAAACTTACTTTTACCGTTCCATCGCAATGATATTCTGCTACATACAAAAGAGGTACTGTGTTATCCATATCAACTACAGCAGCTCTGAATTCCATACGTTCATATTCTTGAGACTGTAATTCAAAAAGAATATGAAAGTGCTCACCTCTAAAAAATTTTTTCATCTTCAATAATGAAAAATCAAAATACGTAAATGGGAAAGACAGTTTTTCCATCAACCGACTTCTACTTCCTATCGTCAGAAGTTCATCCTCAAGTATAAAAAGAGGTAAATATTTATAACAGAAATCGATGTTACTGATTATTTTTCCACACATACTCATAATATTTTTGATTGTAAATCCTTTAGAACATTACAGGTATAAATCCATGCTCTGTATTTCCTTATTAATATACAATCCTGTCCAAATTATTCATTAATTCAATATACCTGAGTTAATGCTTTTTAAAACCACTTTAATTTTCTGATATTTATTTCAAAAATTTCCGACCTAGTATCATTCATTATCATACCTTGCTAATACATAAATCAATAAATTCTTCATGAGACAGTTTATTATAGAATCCCATATTGTTATGGAGACCCTTTTCTAATTTTCCCAAGCAGAATTCGTTTTCGCTGATTTCAAAGGTGAAAATGCTGGCTCCCTTGTTTGTGTCCTTTAAAGCAAGCATATAAAGTGCTTGAGGACATTCCAATTCTATTTTGCTAAAATCCAGAAGAGTATAATCAAACTCATTTATCTTCCCATGCTTAAATTCTATTTTATCTATTTCATCATAAGCACAATCCTCTATTATAAGGTTTACTTCCAAATCTTTTTTGTCAAAATTGACAATTTCAAAACGTCTTAAGATTTTTGGCAACTCAATAAACTGCAGACGGTAGTTCTCTATATGCTCAAGTTCAGACAAATCATCATCTTCGTCCAGATTAAAATCAATATCACAATCATCATCTGAATCAAACTCCATGTCAAAGTCTTTTCCTGATTCCAGCTCAAAAAATGGGAATTTTTCTTTTTTGTAATCTTCAAAAGCTGGTTGTATAGGGTCAGTAAACTGTTTTTTATCATTATTTTCTTTCATATTACAATTTTTATGTTCCTCAAATATAATGATTAATTCACTTATATAATTTACATCACTGAAGGATTTTTATATAACAATCTAACTATTTTTTCCGGATGTATTATTGGCTTCCTCAAACTTCTTTTTCATTGTAGGGTTCCCCCATGTAAGTTTCTTTATGGTAAGTTCCTCTGTGTCATTATTTGCCAATCGGAGATAATTTTCTGAACTCAAAAGATCCTCTTTCATTTTTTGTAGAGATTTTATAGTTTTGTCTATTTCCTCTACAGCCTTATTGAATTTCTCGCTTGCTCGCTGATAATGTCCTGAGAATTTGTTTCTAAATGTGTTGATTTTATCCTCAAATTTAGTAACATCTATAGTCTGTTGTCTGGCTACTTCAAGTTCCTTTTGATATTCCACACTCTTCTTGGATGCTTGAGCTAGTAGGGATATTAATGCCATAAAGAATTGCGGACGGATTACATACATCTTTGGATAACGGTAAGATACATCTACGATACCCTCATTATAAAGGTCGTTGTCTGGTTCCAGCATTGATACCAGAACTGCATACTCACACTTTTTCTCATTACGGTCCTTATCAAGTTTCGCAAAGAAGTCTTCATTCTTATGTTTTGTCGCTGTCTGGTCTGCCTCATTCTTCATCTCAAACATTATTGAAACATATTCAAAGCCGTCAATGTAATCTCGGAATATGAAATCTCCCTTACTTCCATTGCTTGCGTCATTATCCTTCTCAAAATAAGCAGACGGGTATGTATATGCACGAACCTTATTGAATTCATTGCTGCAATGGATTTCAAGAGACTCACCTATCATCTTGGTTGACATTTTTGCCTTCATGTCCTTATAGTAATCTACCAGTTCCCTTGCCTGTTTTAGCTGCTTTTCGTAGTTCTCCTTCAGGCTGCTTTCACGGATAGTGGCCTCCTTACCAGCCAAAATCAGTTTGTTGTTCAGTTCTAACAACTGTGCCTCTTTTTCCTGTATGATTGTCTTTGTCTTCTCTTTTTCTGTCAGTACCGCTATTTCTGTATTGGCATCTGCTTTGGCTATAACAGCTTTCAGGGCCTGAATCTCGCTGTCCTTCTTCCCGAGTTCAATATCCATTTCAAGCTTCTTTGTCTTTTCGTAGCCTTTCAGCTTTTCCAGCAGACTGGATATCTCTGCTTCCTTTCTTACAATCTCCTGTTCCTTAACATTAAGGTTTTCCTTGTATACCTGATTCACTTTAAGAATGACAGCCTCCTGTTCTGCTTTCCGCTGGTTGTCAATTTCTTTAATACGGCGTTCAACTTCCTGGTCGAATTCCTTATTCTTTACCTGAGCTAATATTGCGACATAATCAGATTCATCCACTTTGAATACACTTCCACAATTAGGGCATTTTAGTTCTTTCATACTATTTACTTTAAGCTGTTATACGATTAAATATGTTGTCTATTCTGTTTTTTCTCTCTAAAGATAATTTATTAAAATGATATTTAGAGGCTATTGAATCAATATGTTCATATATATTATAATTATCCTTTATCTTATCAAAGTTAATATTGCTTGTTGTGTGAAAAGCACAACAGGCTGTACAGTAATATACCCTGACAGGTCTTTTATCGTTAAAACTGTCTGAATTATATTCAAGATGCATCAATGCTTTTCTTTCTGTTTCAAACTGTAGTTTAAATTTTCCACATTGTGGGCAGAATAATCCATTTGATGATTTAGGTATACACATAACAAAGTTTTTTTGATTCTGTTACAAAGATAAATAACCATAATAGTTTATACCATTAATTCCATTAATCTGCAAAAACCATTATGTTCATCATCATTGAACGCATAAATAATTATCAAGAAATAATATTCAGGTGCATTAAGTTTACTGCTATAATTATTAACATCTAAAACTTATATATATATTTGCATTATACTTAAAATCAATTTATTGGCTTATGAATTATGACATTATTATAGAGAAGTGGATTGATCAACTTAATACTCTTTTCCGTTCCATAGATGAATTCTGCAAAAAGGAACAGGATTTAAGCCCTGATAACTCGTCAGATATTTACTACAAAAACTACTGCAATAAACTCATTATAGGAGCCTATCTAACTAGCCCTCGTACCATACATACTGATGATCAAGAAAGAGTCATAAGTGATATAAGGAACTACTATAATGATTATATAATTGAAAAATTAGATAATATAATTGGATCGATAGATTATTCTAGAAGAGAGATTAGAAAAAATTTCCGTGAATACTATTTATCTTCTATCATTCTAGGTATCTATAATGATAAAGGTTTGATATGTAAGGAATATGATGCAATATCTTCCTTTATTAAAGATGAATTTTTAGGAATGTCTTCTATAGCTTACATGGGTGACATGGCTATCTTGGCACCTATATTCCCTATTTCTAATAATAAGAATTACGTATTGCTTGATGATTATTATGAGATTGAATTATTCAATATTGTTCAAACATGTATGCTTAACAGAAACACCCAACTATATAAATTTACACAAACAGAAGAGTTTATACCGGATAGCATATTTCTAAATATGCTATATTGTAACATGTGGGGGAATGATAAAATTAAGACATATTCTATCTCTATTAAACATTTTATCAGTCATGGCTTAAAGTCTATTTATATACTGACTAATCTAAATGATATTTTGGAAAATAGGCTTCTCAAATGCGCAGGTATAAGTATAAATAACGATTATAAGATAACGATTATAAACCTTTTTAATGATAAATGTATAGTCTGTATAAACTTGTTAGAACATAGTACTCTTTTGGAATATAAAATATATGAGTTTAAATTTTCTACTTTATTTATTGACTATTCCCATACTCTAGATATCAGGAAAAAATTACGCTTATCTAAACATTATACTATCGATAAGAATGATTTCTTAAATAGGTTCTATAATAATAGGATATTTGATAAGAATGCAAAAAAGAACTTCAGACGATTTTCTCTCTATAGCCTTATATCACTACGTCCTGATATACGGATTCTCCCAAAGGTCAACTACACTGATTCAACCAATAAAGTATCTTTTTATAGTATAGACCAAGGGAAAAGAATTACCCATAAGTTTGACAGAGATTTACTGTTTTCATATCATAAAACTATTTGTACTGCAGATGACTTTAATAAGATTTCTATTGCTGGTAGTACTTATGATAACGGTAGTATAAGATTTATCAACGAGCCTTTATTGATTATAAATAAAAAACATTATTTACCGACTTATTTTAATCCCGTAAATGGCCCTATAATGATTGATATAAGCGATAATTATCTATATCATGTAAATACAGATATGGTATCACCTGACTATCTTGTAAACGAGTTGAATAAACCATCGTTTATTAAGAAAAACATCAATAATGCTGAGGTTAATCAATTTTCATTCTTACAATCTGATATATATTTACCGAACAACGAAAATTCCTTAGAAAGGCAGAGACAGATTTATAGATATGATAAACAGATTTATATCAATAAACTGATACAAGATTTCGATGTAGAGATCTCATCTACATACAACAACTCATGTTCTGATTTACCTAAGGGAACATCGTTATGTAACGGAAAGTATGTAATTGAATCAAAAATCGGTGAAGGAGGTTTTTCCAAAACATACAAAGCAATAAGACTTTTAACTAGAGATACCTCAGGTATCGAGATGTCATCACGTGTGGTAATCAAAGAATTCTTTATTAAGAGACTGCATCATAGGAAAGACAGAATGGTTGAAGTTTCGATAGATACGAATGTTAACATAGCGAGAAAAGCTTTAGAAAAATTCTGGGATGAGGCAAATAAAATAAAGGAGTTGAATGATTGTTCTAACATAATATCTATTTATGATGTATTTGACGAGAATGGAACATGTTATTACTCTATGGAATATGTTGAAGGTAAAGATCTGTCTTACTATTGCGAAACAAAGCCTTGTGGATATTTAGATCAAAATGAAGCGCAAAAAATCATTTTGGATGTATGTAATGCTGTTAAGGCTATGCACAAAATAAGGATGAACCATTTTGATATAAAACCTGAGAACATTCTTATAGACAAATATGGCAATGCAAAATTAATAGATTTTGGTACTGCCTGCCAATTCATTTCCGATAATGAACATTCTACAGTATTGCCAGTCGTCAGTAGAGGATATAGTCCAATTGAACTAGTTAATATAACATCATTTACCCCTCAATCAGATATTTATTCAATAGCAGCTACCCTTTACAATATTTTAACTGGATATGAGGTGCCTTCTTCCATTGATCTATCTAGAAATTTCAGATTACTTAAAAGAACAGATAACATTAATAATAGAATCTGGAATTCCATTATTAAAGCAATGAATCCAGATCTTAGTAAACGCCCATCTTCTATTGAAGACTTTATTAAATTAATTCTTGGATAATTCTAAAATCTTTTTTTAAGTATCCTTAAACTTTCACTATCTTATTCTTATGTTTAAATCTGTAAACATATCACAAACTAATAAAATATTTAATACCAAGCTTGATAAATATGAAAAACAAAACAAAACCACTGTAAAGAAAATTAGTACTTAACAAAAGGGCACTAAAAAAGTCTCTTGAAAAATAAATTCATAAAAAGATTGATACCTACCTAATGAAATATTGGTACAACCGTTCGCAATAGCGTATTGTGTCTGCCTGTAGTATTTCTAACTTTGCCATAAAATTGTAGATATGGAAAAAGTAGAATGATACATTTAGAATACCAAAGTTTAAATGATATTCCTGGATATACAAGAGACAGCAGCCTAAAATACCGTTGTTCTCAGGTTTATGAAGATTTTAAGAGTCTCTGTGCCGATGGCAGACGGCCAGGGACTTTTATAAATCATTATAAAGGTTTTGGAATAACAGAGAGACAAATGGATGGTTACCTGAAGCGCAACAGACTCCGTGTCTCGGATTTGCCCGGATATACAAGTCCCCAAACAGATCGAAGTTCTCGATATAAGGAAATACCTTTTGAGGATGTGATATCTGAGGAAGCCGGTTTTCTTCTTGGATTATGTACCAATCTTTTTTGTATCTTTATTACTTAACAAATTAATGAATAAAGTGCTCAACAAATTGTTATTCATTCACTATATAGAAACACTGAACAAAAAGT